>Ga0116180_1000059_pt1 | contig 94286 bp, 91 predicted proteins | sample AD_UKC073_MetaG_FD_89804 | JGI IMG/M metagenome (GOLD analysis project Ga0116180, IMG submission 89804) | Active sludge microbial communities of municipal wastewater-treating anaerobic digesters from USA - AD_UKC073_MetaG | ecosystem: Engineered > Bioreactor > Anaerobic > Digestate | place: USA... | reverse complement strand
TTCTTGTTACGCTTGGCTTATCAACTGTTCAGTTTTCAAGGACCCTGCCGCCCTCCCGCGACACATACACTATCTTATCAACTTTTTATTCCACTGTCAACCAGGTTTCTTTTGGAATTTTTCACTCCTGTTTCCCTCTTGTCTTGGATAGTGCTTTGCATCACTTCATTCGACAGCTTTTATATATTAGCATACCCCGCTTCGGGCTGTCAACACCTTTTTTTCACTTGCGGGGCGGTAAAAAAACAGCCTACATCACCATCGACGGATGCAGACTGTCGGTTCTCGAATCTTGCTGTGAATCTTGCTTTCTTCGCCGGTTCATCCCCGCTAGTTGTCCTCACGCTGGCGTAAGGTGGGGAACAAGATGACATCACGAATCGAAGCAGAATCCGTCAGGAGCATCACTAAACGGTCCACGCCGATTCCCAGTCCGCCCGTCGGCGGCATCCCAACTTCCAATGCCCTTACGAAATCCTCATCATGCATCTGGGCTTCCTCATCGCCCTTGGCGCGCTGTTCCATCTGTTTCACGAAACGTTCCCTCTGGTCCACCGGGTCGTTTAATTCGGAAAAAGCATTGCCAAATTCCCGGGCGGTGATAAAAAGTTCAAATCGATAGGTAAAATTCGGGTCGTCCTCCCGGCGCTTGGCCAGCGGCGAAATCTCAATCGGATAATCAATGATAAAGATTGGTTGTACCAGCTGTTCCTCCACTTTGGCTTCAAAAAGCTCGTTTAAGACGGTTCCCCGCGTCGCATCGGCAGGAACAGGTACCCCCAGTTCCGCTGCCGCTTTACGTGCGCCTTCGTCGCTGACGAAATTCCGGTAGTCAACCCCCGTATACTTTTTCACCGCATCAACCATCGTCAGACGCGGCCAGGGAGGAGTAAGGTCGATTTCCGTTCCCTGATAGGTAACTTTCTGCGTTCCCAAAACTTCCTGCGCAATATGGCTGACCATCTGCTCCGTAAGTTCCATCATATCATGGTAATCAGCATAGGCCTGGTATAGTTCCATCATAGTAAACTCAGGGTTGTGGCGGGTGGAAATCCCTTCATTACGGAAGACACGCCCAATTTCGTAAACCTTCTCCAGGCCGCCCACAATCAGCCTTTTTAAATGGAGCTCCAAAGCAATCCGCATGTACAGATCAATGTCCAAAGCATTGTGGTGGGTAACAAAAGGCCGGGCGCTCGCCCCGCCGGGGATGGCATGCATCGTCGGCGTTTCTACTTCCAAAAAGCCTTTATTGTCTAAATACCGCCGCATGGCCTGGATAATCTTGCTTCTTAAAATAAAGACATTCTTCACCTCAGGATTCACAATTAAATCCACATGGCGCTGGCGGTAACGCAGTTCCACATCCTTGAGACCATGCCACTTTTCCGGCAAGGGCTGCAAAGACTTGGTCAGTAAAACTATGTTTTGCGCATGGACGGAGATTTCTTCCGTCCGGGTACGAAAGACGAAACCTTCCACCCCAATGATATCGCCAATATCTAAATGGATAAATTGATCATAAAGTTCTTCCCCAACATCGTTTAACCGGACGTAAATCTGGATTCTACCACTTACATCCTGCAGATGGGCAAAACTGGCTTTCCCCATCCGTCTCATGGTCATAATCCGACCGGCGATCGTTACATCCTTGCCTTCCAGTTCATCATAGGCGTTCAAAATCTGACCGGCTAAATGAGTGCGTTCATAACGGCCGCCAAAGGGATTGAGCCCTTTGTTTTTCAACTCATTAAGCTTTTCCAACCTTACCCTTTTTTGTTCATTAACTTCTTGTTCCAATAAATCAGCCACCCATTCTCTTCCCTTCAATTATAAATGTAACTAACTTATATTATGTCAAGGATTTTGTATTTGCTTGTACCCGCGGGGACACTGACCTCTACAACGGCCCCTTTCTTTTTGTTAATAATCGCTTTTCCCACCGGTGACTCATTGGAGATCTTGTTCTTTGTAGGATCGGCTTCCGCTGAACCGACCAAAGTATATTCCACAATTTCATTACTCTCTAAATCCTTAAGCTTGATCCGGGCTCCCAAACGAACAGTATTCGAACCGTTTTCCGCGTGTTCAATCACCCGCACATTTCGCAGCATTTTTTCCAGGGTTAAGATTCTTCCTTCAATAAAAGCCTGTTCATTTTTCGCGTCTTCATACTCGGAATTTTCACTAATGTCCCCGAACTCGATGGCCTGCTTAATCCGTTCAGCAACTTCCCTCCTTTTTACTGTTTTTAAAACTTCAAGTTCTTGTTCGAGATTACTTAGTCCTTCCGGAGTCAGTATGATTTCTTTTTCCGTCATGGTATTCGCTCCCTCAATCATTTTACTCTATACTCAATAAAACTATATGTGCAAACTAGTGAAAGTTGCCACAAATGAAACAGGTCCAAAAATACTGGAACACTTCCCGCCGCCCTCACCTAAGGAAAGAAGACAACTCGGAGGAGGGTACTTTTTTGCGATGTTACGCTAAAAAGTACTTCAAGCACTGCAACAAAAAGAAGCGCAGTGCTTTGGGGCCTATTATTTACATTAGGAACTATTATACTGATGACGAACGTAATTGTCAAGCATAAGAAAAAGGGCGACAACTCGCCCTCATTTAGCATTCAATCCCGCCGTCCACCCTGATGATTTGCCCGTTGAGGAAAGAAGAATCATCCGAAGCCAGGAACAAAGCTACATTGGCAATATCCTCCGGATTCCCATACCTTTTCAGGGGACTGGCCTCAATCAGCCCGCATAATGCTTCTACTCCCCCGCAGCTTTCGACCATGGCCGTATTAATCAGCCCAGGTGCAATGGCATTTACTCTGATTTCCGGGCCGAGCTCCCACGCCATTGATTTGGTCAAACCGGCCATCGCATGTTTCGAAGCTATGTATGCGGCAAAACCAAAATGACCGGCAAAGGAAGCTACGGAAGCCGTATTGATGATAACCCCTTTCCCTTTATCCTTCATAATGGGAGCGACTAGTTGGGTCGCGTAAAGAGCAGCCGTAACATTAACATTGAAAACCCTGTCCCATTCCTCCAAAGATACCTCCAGCAATGGCGACAGGCTCAACGCCCCGGCATTATTAAACAGAATATCCACGGTGCCGTATGCTTCAAGGGTTTTGTCCACCACCATCTTCATCTCTTCCGGCCGGGCCGCGTCCACCAGCAGGTACATCCCTTCCCCGCCTTCTTGTCTAATCTGCTCCACTACCGCCTGGGCCCTTTCTTCATTCCGCCCCGTTACCACGACCTTAGCTCCTTCCCGCGCAAATAACAACGCGGTGGCTCTCCCCATCCCGGAAGTCGCACCGGTAATAATGGCGACCTTACCTTGTAACTTCATCAATAGTCCCTCCCCTTTTTATTAATCAATATTTACCAACAATTATATATTATCTGTCTTATCAGATGCAAATTTAATTATTCAAAGAGCCAGTTTAAAGCCGTGTTTCAAAGCCAGTCGCCCGATTTCCTCAATTTGCCCGACCCCGATTCCGCGCCCTAAGGAAAAGGCTTCAAACCTTTTTTCCAAAGCCAAGATCATCACTTCCGCCATCCAGGCCGGACATTGGGAAGGAGAACATCCCCACAGGGTGGCCTTGGCCGAATCCATTTCTACCGTACCCGGAAGCGCAACGACCCCGTCTTCAATCACCAGAAGGTCCTGGCCCTGGGGGGCGATCCTTTGGGCGAGATTCCTGGGCCAAAGGACATCGCATAAGACGGCGCCTCGCTTAAAATCGCCGGGCTTGATTTCCTCAAAAGCATCCTCATTGGCCGTAAAAGCAATCACCACATCTGCCTGACGCACTACTTCCTTAGCCTGATCCGTAACCCGGACCGCCACTCCGGTTTCGTATAAGATTTCGGCCACGGTCCGGTCCGTTTTGCCCCGTTCCCGCACCACCAGGGTTAAAAACCGGTTTTCTCTGGCCAAAAGACGCGCACAGGCCAGGGCACTCTCGCTTAAGCCGGTTACCCCTAAGACCGCTATACTGGCCGTATCCCAATTCAAGGCTCTTTCCCGCGCCGCTGTTTTGACCGCTTCCAAGGCCATGTAAATGGTCAAACTATCCCCTGTGGTCACCGGGATCCCTAATTCCGGGGCAAGGGCACTTCCTCTTTCCCCCGGCACGGCCGTCCACGCCCCCAGCCCGGCAATTTTCGCCCCATTTTTCGCGGCCGACTGGACGGCACTCTTGATGCGGCGCAGCGATATTTCCACCGGCCAGTCTAAAAAATGTTCCGGGGTCAAGGGGCAGCAACGCAATTCTCCTTCGATTTCCCCTTCTGATGAGCTAAGCCCTTTAATAGCAGAAATTTGAAAGGGAGGCCAAAAACGTGCCGCCCCCTTCAGAATCTTTTCCGGAAAATACTGCACCGGTGGTATGATGCGTGCAAAATCCCGCCAGGATAAAGGATGGACAATTAAAGAAAATTTCTCCATGTTTACTCCTTCGGTGATTCTTCTGTTCCTTAGAATTTTACTTCATCTTTTGGCAAATATGCTGCTTCTATTTCTTCTATTTCCTATCCTGCCCAAAATATACGCTTTTTTCTTTGAAAAAATCCTTCCTATCCTTTTTTAAACCGCACTACGTTTCAGACCCTCTTTACCGTTCAACTTCTCAAATCTGGGTGTAAACCGGACGGTGTCCAAAATGTGGTAATAATCCTCCTCGGTGATGGACTCCGGCGCCTTGCCCAGTAAGGCGACCAGTAAAGCCTCCATCACGTTGGTTCCAAAAGAACGTCCTTCAAATTCCGGCGTCGTAGTAATCAAGTATTCCACGCCCCGGCTGGCCAACATCTCCACATCCTCGGGAGTTACGGTATTGGTCAGTACCACCTTGCTCTGCATTTGTAAAGGCAAATACTTCTTAATGTAATGAAAATCCCCGGCGATGATTTTATTCCCTAAATAATATTTGCCGTATTTCTCATAGATGATATTTTGCTGCTCACCGGTCGGATAAAGATATTTAAAAGGCAAGCGGCTCACGATCGGCCCTAAGGTTCTTCCCACCACCGACAAGGTATGTAAGGATTTCAAGGGCAAAGGCACATTCAACCCAAAAATCAAGTCACCGAAAGTAACCTCGGCCCCTGCTTCCACCAGGGCTTCGGCCATCCCGAAACGGTCCACCCCGCAAACCAGCAAAACCCTTTCTCCCGCAAAATTAAACAGTCCTTGCCGGGTCAAATAATGGATCGCCCGTTTTTCCAGGGTGTTTTTCAACCCGCTGCCGTCAACAATAGGGGTAATCCTGGCCGCCCCTTTTAAACGCAGGGCGTCCTGCAAAACATACCGCCGGGGGCCGACGGTGATGTATAAATTAATGCCCCCCATTCCTAAAGCATCGACTTGCCCATCCAGTTCCCTGATAATCGCGATGGCCTTTTCCATGTCCCCGTCGGTTCCGATCCGTTCAATTCTTACTTTTTCCCCCACGATCTCCGTCTCGACCACGTGATCCCGCTTACTCGACCCGAGACTGACACTGACGATTTTTTTCATGAAACGGTAACCTCCACTTAACAATTCGCAAGTTCCCCTATCATTGTTCCCCTTTGGGGCCGGTTATTAACCCTTCCCTTTCCATATACTCATGCAGGATTCGCCCGACCTCTTCCTTGCTTTTCGCTCTGAAGAGGGCCTCTTTGACCGGCGCCGTGCGCTTCATCCCTTTCAGGTACCAGGCCAGGTGCTTGCGCATTTCCCGGATGCCCGCTTCTTCCCCTTTGAGCTGAAGCACCAATTCCAAATGGCGGATCGCTCCCTGCAGCTTTTCCGCAGGCGATGGAGGCAAGAGCTCTTCTCCGTGCTCCAAATAATGCCTCACTTGACTGATGAGCCAGGGATTCCCTTGCACGCCCCGTCCCAGCATCACCGCGTCACAGCCGGTTTCCGCCAGCATCTGTGCCGCATCCCGCGCCGTCCAGATGTCCCCGTTGCCAATGACCGGAATCGAAACCGCCTCTTTCACCCGGCGGATCACATCCCAGTTGGCCGTCCCCGCGTAATACTGGTCCCTGGTCCTGCCGTGCACCGCGATGGCGCTGATGCCTGCCTCCTCCAGCCTTTGGGCAAAACTCACCGCCACTATATTTGGGGCATTCCAGCCAATCCTGATTTTAGCCATCACCGGTACCGGCGCGACCTCCACCATCCGCCGGACAATCTCCGCCGCCAACTCCGGCTTTTCCAGGAGCGCGGAGCCTTCCCCGTTTTTTACCACTTTGGGCACCGGACAACCCATATTGATGTCCAGCAACATCGCCCCCGCTTGCACGGCCAGCCGTGCTCCCTCCGCCATCACCTCCGGTTCACAACCAAAAAGCTGCACGGCAATGGGCTGCTCTTCGCCCTCTAAATCCAAAAGTTCCCTGGTCCTGCTGTTATGATAACACAGCGCCTTGGCGCTAATCATCTCGGTATAAACCAAACCGCACCCATGCTCCCGCGCAATGATGCGGAAGGCTTTGTCGGTCACTCCCGCCATCGGAGCAAGGACCACCGGATTGGGAATCTCGCTCTGTCCGATTTTCAACTCGCTCACCTCATCCGCTCCTCCAGGGTCAATTCCATCTTATCATATTTCGTCCCGCCCGAGCCAACTTTTTACCGGCCAGGCTTTTTCTTCCTTCGTTCCCTTGTCGTTCTTTTGATTGGGCGAACGGTTATTTTACGGAACGATTACCTTCCCGATTTCGTTTGTAGATAATTTTCAATCCCTCTAAAGTAAGCAAAGGATCCACTTTATTAATCGTCGCCGAATCTTCGGCCAGTTCATCGGCCATGCCCCCTGTTGCCACAACAAAGGCGTCGCTCTTTAACTCGGCCTTAATCCGTTTGACGATCCCGTCAATTTGTCCAATGTATCCGTAGATTAAACCGGAGCGCATACTATCTACCGTATTGCGCCCGATGACCTTTTTCGGTTTGATTAAATCAATGCGGGGCAGTTTGGCGGTACGCTGAAAAAGGGCGTCCATCGCAATGCCTATGCCCGCCGTAATGGCTCCCCCTAAATATTCCCCCTTGTCACTGATCACACAAAAAGTAATCGCCGTGCCTAAATCCACGATAATTAACGGGCCACCGTATTTTTCAAAACCGGCAACCGCGTTAACCACCCGGTCCGCGCCGATTTCTTTAGGATTATCATATAAAATGGGCAGGCCCGTTTTAATCCCTGGTCCTACCACTAAGGGCTGCAGGCCAAAGTATTGGCGGGCCATCTCCTCTAAAGTAGGCATAATGGGAGGAACCACGGAAGAAATGATGATATCATCCACTTCCCGGTAATCAAGGCCGTTATGCAAAAAAAGATTGCGGAGCACAATCCCGCATTCGTCCACGGTTTGATTCCGGTTGGTGGACAAGCGCCAATGCGCAATTAATTGCTCCCCGGCGTAGACCCCCAGGACAATATTGGTATTCCCCACATCAACCACCAGCAGCAAAACACTCACCTGCCCCTTCCGATAGCAATCTTCATTAAAGCAAACCTCTAATCACCATCCTCCATCTTGAGAGCAAAGCGCCTCAACAGTGGAGAAAGCGTGGTCACGCCCGCAGCCGCCGGAGAACGGCCCTGGCGACCAGCGCGGCCAGCGCTCCTTTGACCAGGTCGAAAGCAAGAAAAGGCAACAGTCCAATCTCCAGTGCTTTCCCAAGCGTAAGCGGACTGCCTAAATAAAACCGCACCAGCCCGTAAAGATACGGGACCCCCACAGCATACATCGCAATAATTCCCAGCAGCATCGCGCCGAAAATTCTCGCTAAAGACGGTTCCGGTGCCCTTTCGACCATTTTTCCTACCACATAAGCTTCCAGAACAAAGCCCGGCAAAAAACCGAAGGAGGGCTGCAAAAGATAGGTCAACCCGCCATAAGGGGGCTGAGCGAAAACCGGCAAGCCGACCAGCCCCAGTAAAACATAGATGGTCACACTTAAAGCTCCCAGGCGGGAACCTAAAACTGCCCCGGTCAGCAAGACCATCAAGGGTAACAGGCTAAAGGGAACAATGGCCTCCCCGCCAAACCTTACGAAAAAGGAAGTAAGGCATAATAAAGCGGAAAAAAAGGCAACTCTGGTTATTTCTTGAGTGGTAAGCTTCATAAAAAACGCCCCTACATCGTTATTGTTAACCTTATATAATAATCAGGTTAACAATTCTATTGTAGCGGGATTGTCTTTGCTTCGTCAACAAGAAATGACCATTATTCCGCACTGGAAGAAAACGCTTTTTCCGCCGCAATTTTCGTCACGCGATTCTTTTCATCCACAAATACGACGGTGGGCGTATGAGTGGCTACTTTTTCCTCCGGCACCAGGGCATAGGAAATGATAATCACCAGATCCCCCGGCTGCGCCCAGCGGGCGGCCGCCCCGTTCAAACAGACCGCGCCCGAACCGCAGGGACCGGGGATCACGTAAGTTTCCAGCCGCGCCCCATTATTGACATTCACGATTTGTACCTTTTCGTGCTCGGCGATATTGGCCTTTTCCATTAAAACAGTGTCCATCGTGATGCTCCCCATGTAGTCCAGGTTCGCTTCCGTAACTACGGCCCGGTGAATTTTGCTTTTCAGCATTGTCCTAAACATTTTTCATCACATCCGTATTTAACAACATATTATCAATCAACCGGGTTTTGCCGATGTAGACCGCAAGGGCCACCACAACCGGCCGGTCGATACGGGACATTTCTTCTAAGGTATCCGCGTCACATATTTTAATATAATCAATTTGGGCCGCCGGCTCTCTGTTAATTCTTGCCGCCATGGCCTTAATCAGGCGCTCGCTATTGTTTTCGCCCTGCTCAAAACGCTCCTTACAAAGCCGGAGCGCCGCAACTAAACATACGGCTTGTCGGCGTTCCTTCGCCGACAAATAGGTATTCCGGGAACTCATAGCCAGCCCGTCCGCTTCCCTTTTAATGGGGACCATCCTTACCTCGATGGGCATATTCAGGTCGGCCGCCATGCGCTTAATCACCAGGAATTGCTGGTAATCCTTCTGTCCAAAATAGGCGCGCTCCGGTAAGACAATCATGAATAATTTCGTCACCACCGTGGCTACCCCGGTAAAATGGCCCGGCCGGGACGCCCCGCACAAGCCTTCGGCAAGCCGCGCCACCTGGACAGTGGTATCCTGCGGGTAATAAGGATACATCTCCTCCCCTTCCGGCGCAAAAATCATGTCCACGCCGGCTCTTTCGGCCAAATCCGCATCCCTCGCCAAATCCCGGGGATAAGTGGCAAAATCTTCCCGGGGACCAAACTGCAGGGGATTAACGAAAATCGACATGACCACCAGGTCGTTTTCCTGTCGCGCCGCCCGCACTAAACTTAAATGTCCCTCATGCAAATAACCCATGGTGGGAACCAAGCCCACCCGGAGCCCTTGTTTCTTTTTTTCCTGCACCCACTGACGAACCTCGGCAATTTTCCGCAAAATCAACATTACTCTTCTCCCATCCTTTTTCGAAGACTGATTCCTGGCGCTCTGCAGATAAAAGATTGGAAACCGTTGCATCTTGAAGACAGCTTGCTTCTTAATAGAGCCTGGGGATTTCCTCCTCCTTCATCGTGTAGGAATGTTCCGCCGCGGGGAATTGCCCTTTCTCCACTTCCGCTTTATATTGCTTTAACGCTCCGGTGATGTCGTCATGTAAATGGGCATAATTCTTCACAAAGCGCGGTTTCAGATCCTGGGTGATCCCTAATAAATCGTGCCAGACCAGCACCTGCCCGTCACAACCGGCGCCGGCGCCAATCCCGATGGTGGGAATGGATAGTTTCTCCGTAATCATAGCAGCCAAAGGCGCCGGGACGCATTCCAGGACAAGGGCAAAAACCCCCGCTTCTTCCAACAGGAGTGCGTCGGCCAAGAGTTTTTCGGCCTGTTCTTTGTTCTTGCCCTGCACCTTAAAGCCACCGAACTGATGAATCGACTGGGGAGTGAGGCCCAAATGCCCCATGACCGGTATCTCCGCGGCAATAATGCGCTTGATTACTTCGAGCCTTTCCTTTCCGCCTTCCAGTTTTACCGCCTGGGCTCCCCCTTCCTTGACCAGCCGCCCGGCATTCAGGATGGCCTGCTCCACCGAAACGTGATAGGAAAGGAAGGGCAAATCCGCCACAACAAAAGTATGGCGGGTTCCCCGGCAAACCGCCCTGGTGTGATGCACCATTTCGTCCATGGTCACCGGCAAGGTGTTTTCGTAACCTAACACTGCGTTCCCAAGTGAATCACCGACTAAAATCATGTCCAGCCCCGCTTCTTCCACCATGCGGGCACTGGGATAATCATAAGCCGTAACCATCGTGATTTTCAGACCCTGCGCTTTTTTCTCCCGTAAGACACTTACCGTAATTTTCTCTGCCATTTCTTTTCCCTCCAATTTTTTTGGTGCTTTAAAATGTTTTAGTTGTGTGTTTTGATGATTTGCACCAATTCCTGATAAGTTTCTTTACTGATATTATTCCCCTTAAGGGCCAACTCCCCCAAAAAAGAAGACAAAAGGCGGTACACCTTCCTGATCTCCGGTAATTCCGCCTCCAGGACCTGCAAATGAGCTTTGACCACTTCCAGATCCCCCCGGCTAATCGGCCCCGTTAAGGCCTTCGGCAAAGGCAAGGCCGCAATATTATTCACCGTCCCCTCCATTAAAGGAACCAGGGCCCGCCTGGCCTCTTCCTCCTGAAAACCGGCCTTACCAAGGCAACAGACCCCCATGGCGGCCAAAGCAACCACATAATTGGAAACGAGACAAGCCCCGGCATGATAGATTACTTTGCTTTCCGGCGAAGGAAGGATTTTGAGAATCCCGCCCCACTGCTCCACCAAAGAACCGGCCTCCTCAATTAGAGCCGCATCCCCCTGGTAAGTGAAAAAGGAGCCGGGTAAATTCTCAATCGCCTGCTTTACATTAGCAAAACTTTGCAAAGGATGGAGCGAGCCGATCAAGACCCCCTTTTCCCGTAAAGGGGCCAACAATTCAGCACTATGAGCCCCGCTTAAATGAAAAACAGCTTTGGGGCATCCCGGGGGGGCCGTTTTCGCCAAATCTTCAGCGATGCTCTCAATCACGCCGTCCGGCGTCGCAATAAACACCAAATCTGCTTCCTCAGCCATTTGGAAAAGAGTCACCACACGATACTGCTTATCTTGCACGGCGGCCCTTTCCCCCGGGGAAAAGCGCCGGGAGACAACGACAATGTCGTACCCGCGCCGGTCCAGGGTATAAGCTAAAGCCGAGCCTACTCTTCCCATGCCAATAATTCCAACTGTTTTCATCTTGCTTGGGCCAGGTTTTCCCCGCCGGGGAAACACTAGGGCCCCTTCTCTCCCTTCTGTCTCAACTGTCACTGTTAGATGTCCCTGCTGTCACCGGGATATGTAAAAAGCCACCCCAAAAAGAAAGAAAACCTTTCGGGACAAAACCCGAAAGGTAAAAAGCTCAAGGCTTACGGCTAAAAAACCAAATGAAAAAACCCTTCCTTGCTTCCTTCCTTCCGTCTCAGTCCATCTCCTATGGCTCTAAGCGGCACACCTAAAGAAGCTTATTTTATTAACAATCTTGGTTTTAAGCTCTTGATATTACGATTCCCCGCCGGAATATCGTTTATCAAGCATAATTTTAACATCAGCGGCCGAAAATAGCAAGCTGACTTTTTGCTCCGGAACCACAGCCTGCAGGCGTGCGAAACACTCCGAAGCAATTTCCCGGAGGGGGACCAGCACAAAAGCCCGCTCCTTCATACGGGGATGAGGGATTTGCAGCTTTTTTGTGTTGATTTCCCGGGCACCAAAAAGCAGCAAATCGATATCGATCGTGCGCGGACCCCACCGCACGGTGCGTACCCGCCCCATTTCCTGTTCAATCTGTAAACATTCTTCCAAGGTTTCTTCCGGGCTGAGCTTTGTGGTCCCCATTAAAACAAGGTTTAAAAAATCCGCCTGGGGGACCTGGCTAATCGGCTCGGTTTGGTAGATCCCGGAAACCGCCAGCAGTTCCTCTAAGACCCGTTCACGCAACAGTCCGATGGCGGTAAGCAAATTCTCCAACGGCTTCCCCTGATTGCTGCCCAGCGAAAAATACACCTTTTCGGCTTTAGTACTCATCTCTGCTCCGGATCATTTCTACGCCTGCGTATCCTAAAGGACCTTTGATGGGGGCCGTGGGTTTTTTGACCCGGACCAAAACCCGGTCCGGCAAAGGCAATTCCATAATCTTGAGAATGATTTTATGGGTCAGATGCTCCAAAAGATTAACCGGCTTTCCTTCCACAATCGCCTTGATATCCTTATAAACCTGTTGATAATTCAGGGTATCATCAACATTATCGCTTTCCGCCGCTTTCGACAAATCGCCCCAGATTTCCACGTCTACTTCAAACCACTGCCCCAGGCTCTTTTCCTCGGGTAAAAGCCCATGGTAACCGTAAAACCTCAATCCGTGCAGAATAATTTTATCCGCTTCTCTCATCATCTCACCGTTCCCTCCTTAATCTCCTGATTAACCTCCTGATAAACCAAACAACCTCGCCTTCCTGCCTAATCCGCCGTCTTTTTAATCGCCTCCAGCACTTTTAAAAGCCGGACGGTTTCCCGCACATCATGGACCCGCAGGATATCCGCCCCCTGTAAGGCGCCCCAGGCGGCCGCCGCCAGGGAGCCTTCCAACCGCTCCTCTACCGGAAGACCCAGGATGTGACCGAGAAATGATTTCCGGGACGCACCCAACAACACCGGTTTTCCTAAAGTGCGCAGGCTCTTTAACCGCTTTAAAACGAGGAGGTTTTCCTCCTGGCTTTTGCCAAAACCAATCCCCGGATCGACAACAATCTTCTCCGGCGGCGCCCCGGCCGTTTCAAAAAGCTTGATTTTTTCCTCCAAACTATCAAGCACATCCGGCACCACATCGTCATCACCAAAGTCTCCGCCGGCATGCTTTTTCGGATGATGCATGATCATCACCGGCGCCTGGTAACGGGCCACCACTTCCGCCATCCGGGCATCATCGCCGGCACCTTCATAATTGATAATGTGCACCCCCGCCACCAGCGCCTCTTCGGCGACCCGTGACTTCGAAGTATCTATGGAAACCGGCAGGGGAATCTCCGCAAGGAGCTTTTCCAGTACCGGCATTATTCTGGCCAGCTCTTCCTCTTCGGAAACCACCGTATACCCCGGCCGGGTAGACTCCCCGCCCACATCAATCAGGTCGGCCCCTGCTTCCACCATGCTTTGGGCATGGGCCAGTGCCTGGTGGACTTCCTGATATTTCCCACCATCGGAAAAAGAATCCGGCGTCACATTCAAAATCCCCATTACCAACGTTCTTTCCCCCAGGACCAACTTCCGGCCCGGCCATTCCCAAACCACTTTTCGCGGCCGATTGATTCCTGTTTCCAAAAGCCTGGTGATTTTTTCCGCCAGGGCGCTCAGCCCCCAGGGCTGTTGGGCAAGCTTGTCCACCAATCTTTCGTATACGGCCGGTGTGCCTAAAAGCAGCACATCGGTGTACTCCTGGCTGCAGTTGACCACACCCCTGCTTACCGCCGCTTCGCCTCCTAAGGAGAGCATGTGCTGCTTTAATATATTCGCACAGGGGCTCTTTACTTCCTTCAACAAAAGGGGAAAGATGGCCCCCTTTTTCTCCATAATCTGTACGCCCAGTTTTTCACACCCGATTTTCCTAAAGCAATGCTCCAACTCGGGCTGGTTGTCCAAAGGCAAATAATAGGGTCCCCTCACCACATTCACCTACCCCGTCGATGCGTTGATTATGATTGTATTATAACCTTTGCATAACGCAAATGGTACTGTTTGCAAGATATAAAAAAATAACACCTGTGCAGGTGTTATTTTTTAATCAATTATTACCAGATAACTTGAACGGCGTTATTTACCACATTTTTTGTGTAATTAACCGTCCTGTTAAAGGCGCTGTTTTGGGGGGGATTCGAAGGAGTAAAATACCATTTTGCCGCCCCATAGACCTTTTGGGCTGCGTTATAAGTATAATTGGCCACATTATTCCAATTAACCACCCCGTAGGGATCGTATTTTGCGGCCGCAAAAGCGGTTAAAGGCAGACATTGCAAAACAAACACCAATAGCGCCGTTAAGACAATCCTCTTTTTCATCTTGACCCTCCTTTCCTCGATGAATTCTTACAACACTTTGCGTCCAATTATATAGTATATTCGCTGCAATTCATAATAAAAAGATTATTAAAAGGTTAAAACTATTTTTCAAATGCCCGTTCTGAGACAAGAAAAAAGCTGAATACCCGGTTTATACCGGACATCCAGCTTTCATTATCCAACAACTACTTCTCTTTTTGCTCGTCCTGGGCTTCATCCCCGGGCTCGTTTATAGCTTCGTCTTTTTTTTCGTCTTGGGTTTCCCCCTGGGGTACATCTTTAGCTTCAACCGGAGGTGCATCTTTGGTTTCGGCGCCTTTATTTTTCTCGCCCAGGAATCCCTTGTTCTTTATCTCCACGCCGCATTGTTTGAGCAATTCCTCAAATTCTTCCGCATCAATGGTTTCCTTTTCCATTAAGGTATGGGCGATCAGGTGCAAGGCTTCCATATTATCCTTCAGCAGTTGCTCCGCCTCTTTGTAACAGGTATCAATGATCCGGCGGGCCTCTTTATCGATGGAATAGGCTACTGCCTCCGAATAGTTCCGGTCGCGGGAAATGTCCCTGCCCAAAAAGACCTGCTCCTGTTTGCGGCCAAATGTAAGGGGACCTAATTCATCGGACATCCCATACTCGGTAATCATCTTCCGTACTAACTCCGTAGCCCTTTCCAGGTCATTCTGCGCGCCCGTGCTTACCTCGTTCAAAACAAGCTTTTCAGCCATCCGGCCGCCCAACAACATGGTGACCTGGTTGAGCAGATGGGATTTCGTCATATAGTTACGGTCTTCCTTCGGCAGCAGCAAAGTATAACCGCCGGCTCGTCCTCTGGGAATAATCGAAATCTTATGCAGGGGGTCGGTGTGGGGCAACAGAGCCGCCAGCAGACCATGCCCCGCTTCATGATAAGAAACGAGCTTCTTTTCAAAGTCGCTAATCGTCCGCGCTTTCTTTTCCGGTCCGGCAATTACCCTTTCAATGGCATCCTCCAGTTCGGCCATGGTAATTTTTTTGTAATCACGCCGGGCCGCCAAAAGGGCAGCCTCATTAAAGAGATTGGCCAAATCCGCCCCGGTGAAACCAGGCGTCCGCCGGGCCAGGATTTCCAAATTAACATCCTCGGCCAGGGGTTTCCCCTTTGAATGAACTTCCAGGATTTCCTTGCGCCCTTTCACATCGGGAATATCCACCACAATCTGCCGGTCAAAACGTCCCGGGCGCAAAAGCGCCGGATCCAGGATGTCCAGCCGGTTAGTGGCGGCCATCACGATGATCCCTTCGTGATCACTGAAGCCATCCATTTCCACCAGCAACTGGTTCAAAGTTTGTTCCCTTTCGTCATGGCCGCCGCCTAAGCCGGCGCCACGCTGCCGTCCTACCGCGTCGATTTCATCGATAAAAACAATACAGGGGGCATTTTTTTTCGCGGTTTCAAACAAATCTCTTACTCGGGAGGCCCCTACCCCCACAAACATCTCTACGAAATCGGAGCCACTGATACTAAAGAAAGGAACCCCGGCTTCACCGGCTACCGCCTTCGCCAACAAAGTCTTGCCTGTACCAGGCGGTCCAAAAAGCAGGACCCCTTTGGGGATTTTGGCCCCTAACTCGGTAAATTTCTTGGGATGCTTTAAAAACTCCACAACCTCTTCCAACTCTTCTTTTACTTCATCCGCACCGGCCACATCCGCAAAAGTGATTTTCTTTTTCTCATCATTATGGAGCCGGGCCCGGCTTTTGCCGAACTGCATCACCCGGCTGCCGCCGCCCTGGGTCTGCTGCATCATGAAGAACATGAAGGCGATGAGTAAAAGCAAAGGCAAAAAGGAAGTCAACACATTCGCCCAAAAGGAGGTTTTTGGAGCCTGTTTGTGTTCAAAATTAATATCTTCCTTTGATTTAATCAGTTTCAGGAGATCTTCGTCATCAGGAGGTCCTACTAATTCGAATTGTTTCGTATTATTCAAGGTCCCCGTGATAATCCGGGCATCGTCCTCTTGAATAATCGTTATTTTTTTGATTTCCCCTTTTTCCAAGGCTTTATAAAAGGCCGTATAATTGTTATTAAACGGGTCTTCTTTGGGGGGAGCATCGCTTAACCTGGTAAAAATGGTAAAGGCAACCAACACAATCAATAAATAAATAGCGACGTTTTTAAATATCCGGTTCACGTGGTTCCTCCTTCCACTCGTCTATTTCCAAATAAATATAATCTAACCCATTTACTTTATCATATTACAAAGATTTTTTCAAATTATCCGGCACAGCCGTTGGCGCTCTTTTCCCTCACTCCGCCTCAAGCACCGTTAAAGCCACATAGCCGCTTTTTTCCCCGCTTTCGTGCCCACAAAAAGCGGGTGGGAGTTGGGAACCAACCACCGCGCTAACCACTTTTAATTGCGGTATCCAAATAATAATATCTTCCATACAAATTAATAAAATCCTGTCACGAATCCGCCGCGGAATTTTTTTTTCGTTGAATAAGGTCTTGAGCTTTTTCGTCCCGTTTAAACCGACGATGGCGATGCGATCACCGGGTTGGCGGGAACGAACCACCAACTGGGGTAAGGCGCCCGTATAAGGAAGATAAAGGGTGGCCCCCGGCTTTGTTGCAGCGCCGCCGGTGGACTGCCGGGAAATATCCTGCCGGTCCACCAACTCGGCGCAAATTTTTTGCCCCGTTTCCGGAAGGATTGTTTCCCCGGGGATCCTCAGCCTTTGTTCCTGAAGCGGACCGGTCCCCTTTTCTCCTGCCGCCTCCGGCGCCCTGACCTCATGGTAAAAGGGAAGCCCGGTATAGCCTTTCTCCACCCGAATCCGGCCGGGGAGGTGCAGCACCTTCCCGGTCTCTCCCTTATCGGCAAGCCGGCGTACTTCTTCCACATGTCCAAACCCTAAACCTTGCATTTTCCTGATCTCCTGTTTCTCTCCAGTCTTGCTTTTGGCGCCGGCTCTTTGGTGGGCCAGACGGATCAGCCGCCTTTGCATACTGGGATGAAGCTGCTTCCAGCCTTCTAAACTTAAAAAGCTTCCTTCTTTGTCGACCCGGACGAATTCTAACGCCAACTCCCGAGCCTTTTGTTGTAAATAAGCCTCGTCCCCCTGGATAATCCGGGCGGTCCTGTTCAATGTAGCGATCAAATTCGGATTGATTTTTTCTTCCAGCCAGGGAAGCACCAGATTACGAACCCGGTTCCGCAAATAGCTGTTGTCCTGATTACTGGGGTCCCGCCGCGGAACAAGCCCGTTTTTTTGGCAATAGCTTTCAATTTCCGCTTTTCTTAAAAAAAGGAGCGGTCTGATCAAAGGCGGATTGACCGGCAAAAGCCCCTGCAGACCTTCCAGGCCGGTCCCCACCAAAAAATGCATCAACAGGGTTTCGGCCTGGTCATCGGCCTGATGCCCCAGGGCGATTTTTTGCGCTCCCAGGCCGGTACGCAACTGAAGAAAAAAGTTTTTCCGCGCCAAATGCCCGGCTTCTTCAAAGGAGAACCCTTTTTCCCGGGCTAAGGCCGGCACATCAATCTTCTTTACGGTACAGGGCAGCCCCCACCGGCGGGCGGTTTCCTGCACCCAAGCCGCCTCTTCTTCCGCTTCCTTTCCCCGCAGGCAATGATCCACATGGGCCACATGCAGGCGAAAAGCCAGCTCTTCCTGCAGGGTAGATAATAGGTGTAGAAGCGCTAAAGAATCCGGTCCGCCGGATACTCCCACAATTACCAGCTCGCCCGGTTCAATCATCCGGTATTCAATTAGCGTAGCTTTTACTTTTTCCCGCATCTCTTCCATCCGTCCGCTTTCCTTTTCCGTTTCCTTTTCTTTTGTGTTTTTGTTATTCAGTATTACCTTTTTGTTACCGCCTACCGCTGCTTTCTATTCTTTTCTCCACAGAAAAAGAGACTCCTGCTTCAGAGAAGTCTCTTTTTCTTGCCTTGTTTCTTGCTTGTTTTTTGCCTTCTTTTTTCTCGCCGATGGGCGCAGCACTGAATTGAATTCCAAGGACCGGCCGCTAAATGACGCTGCTTTGCTCCAAACGGGCCACCAGGACACACATGTCATCGGCGGCACAATTCCCGGCAGCCCTTTTGGCAACATACAAAAGAGAATCCGCCAGGGTCTGGGGGTCATTGCTGTTGACCTGCTCCAAAAGGTTCTCCAACCAGTCTTCCGGTCCTTCCACCCTGGCAAGGTTGTCCCAGACGCCGTCACTCATCATCACAATACTGTCCTGCGGTTTAAGGGCATGCCGGAAAACTTGCGGCTCGACTTCTTCCAGGATGCCCACCGGCGGGGACGAGGATTTGACCACCTTCAGACCTTTGGAGGAAAAAAGGAGCGAAGGCACCCCGCCAATCTTGATGAAATCGCACTGCCCGTTGATTTGGTTGATTACCACCAAATCCAGGGCCGCAAAACTCTCCCGGGGCGATTTCAAAAGTAAAATCGTGTTGACCGTGCGGATGGCCATTTGCGGCGCGAAACCGGCCAGCAACAGTTTTTCCAACATCCTTACCGCCGCGCTGCTCTCCTGATAGGCTTCTTCTCCTACCCCCATCCCGTCACACATCATCAAGGCAAACTGATGATGAGGCAAGGTCAAGGCGGAACAAAGATCCCCCGAAACGGTAACGCCCTCCTTGGGGCACTGGGCCTGCCCAATCGTCACTTGCAAAACCCGGCTGGGCACTAAGGAATAGGAACACAAGCCACCCCCGCTTTCCTTTTGCTCCGTGCAAAAGCGTTGTTTTAACACATAGGTCCGGTCCAGAATTTGGGAAACATTCGGCGCCACCATGGCCGCGCACCAGTTTTCGTTGGCACAAGGTTTCTGCAGGATTTGGATCTCGCTTTCCCCGTCGTGATGCGCCAGTACCCGTAAAGTGGCCACTTCAAAGCCTTTTTCCGCCATTTTTTGGCCGAGGAAAGCCTCGATTGCCGCATCAAACCGAACTCCTTTCTTGATTTCCGCGGAAAAATCCTCCACAATTTTCGCCAAACCTAATAGTTGCCGATTGACCATCCCGTGACAGGCCTGCAGGCGTTTTTCATAGGCCCGCACCACTTTCAACCCTTCCAACTGGGAATGCAGAGCCACGTTTAACTCCCTCAGCCGCACGCACCTTCGTTTTAGTTCATGGCCAAAGTCTTTTTCCGCAATCTGCCCCTCGGCCTCTAATTTCGTACAAACCTCTAAAAGCGCCTGATAGGTTTTGTAAAAATCCTGTTCCCAGCAAATTCTTTTTAAACTGCAGCCGTTACATACCTGGGCGGTTACTTTATGAAAAAGAAAGGTTATTTCGTTTTTCTCCGGCCGGACATTGTGCTGTTTATCCAAAACCTCCTCGATCTCGTAAAAAAGCCGTGCGATTTTTTCCAGTCGATTGGCGTAATAATGGTTCGCGTCCACAGCGCCCTCCAGGCCGGCCGTCAACTGTTCCTGCGCGTTTTGGGTTTCATGGGCGAAGGGAAGGCGCAGGAATAAAAAGGCCCCCACCGCCACGGCCGTTTCTTTTAAAGATTGAACAATCACCACGTCCTCGGCAAAAAAGAAAGAAAGGAGCAGATTGGCCAAGGCGAAACCAACAATTACGCCCACTTTGCGGAAACTGCAGAAAATCCCGCCCAGCAAGCCACTCAGCGCATAGTAGGCGACCGGTCCCAAAGTCACCACGCCCTGAATGCTGGGCGCAAGCCCTACTGCGGCTCCAATGGCCGCCCCTCCCCCCGGCCCGGCCCAAAAAGCGCCCCATAAAACCAGCCAACGGCTAATGACGCTTGGCAGCCCAATGCCGAAAAAGGAAAAACCGGCGATTCCCGACAGGATGCCCAGAACAACCAGCCCCAGGCTTGTCCGTTCTTCGGCCGTAAGGAAGCCTCCGGCCTTTACTTTTTCCAAAGCCAGGAGGGACGTGTTCATCACCATGGACAAAATTGCTATAAAGACCGACTCGAAAAGAATAGCCACCCACACATAGGGCTCACCCTCCGTAAAAAAGACAATGCTTCCCCGGCAAAGCAAATGAATCCCGAAAATCAACGCCGGCACAATCAGCCAGTGTAATTCTTCTTTTTTGTAACAGGAAAAAACACTGAACAAAAGCGCGAGGCTTGCCAAATACCCTAAGACCGGTAGCCCGTGCACGGTAAGCAAGGTCCCCAACAACACCCCGCCAAAAGCAAATCTTCGCCAGTGGGGGCTGCTGAGACAAATGCCGGCCAAATAACTCACTCCAAAGGGATAGAGCTGCCCCATCACCATGGCACGGGCCAGGATACTGCCGAAAAGCGATACAAAAAGCGGCGTTAAATAAGCCGGATTCAGCAAATTAATGCGGAGCCTCTCCAGGGTCAGAGGCCGGGAAAGACCGGACAAGCCTTTTAACAATTGGCAACACCACCTCATCATCCTTAACAAAGCTTAGTATCATTATAAGTCATTTGTCTGGTAAAATTTGGCACTTTATGTTTGTCCGGCCAAGTTTTTTCCGACAGAAATCATACTTTAATGGTGATTACCGTCATCCTTTGCTTTTCCCTGGACCCATTCGCTTTTTTCAGCCAGCGGGCACAGGGTTTGCACCTGGGAGGAGCCTCCCTTTTTGAAAGTTCTTCTCCTCCGGCGTCTTTCCCCCATGCTCCCGGCGCGCTCCGTTCCTCGCTTTCATGCTCTAACTCCATCGCCAGGCAGAACCGTTCTTTTTCGGAATACAGGAAAGTTTGCTCATAGACCGGGGTTAGTTCCCCTTTTTCCCTTTCCGCCGCCAACGCTACCGGCAAAAGCGCTTCGGCGCCGTTTTCCAATAACGCCTTTTCTTTTTCCAGATGGGAAGCGATCCCAAAGCGGGCGCCCCCTTCGCGGGCGCTCACGTAAATTACCGAAAGCCGCCGGAGGTATTCCCAAACCAGCTTTTGTTCCTGCGTGTCATAACTAAAGCAGGGAAAGGCCCTCTCCACAGCTACGCCCAACACTTCCGCCGGCGCATCATCCTCCATCCGCAGGAGCAATTTATTCTCCCGGACACTGGTCCAAAGCTTCCCGGGCTCCTTTGTCAACCGGAAAGCGGAGGGTAATTCCGCGCCTGGCTCCGCCTGGGGCTTTGGGGGCCGGTCGGACGACTCCTCTTTATCTTCCCCCAGCTTGATGACCACTTCCAGTAACAAGGTATATAAGCCCACCTGCGCCCCATGAATTTTCAAACAGACCGGCTTAATCCGGCCGGCGCATTCCTGCACCCAACACCGCCACGGCGCCTGCACCTTCCAGGTCCGTGCCCCTTTTGTCTTTTCCGCTCCCGTTTCTTTTTCCGCCCCTGTTGTTTTCCCGACCTCCGCTCCTTCCTCTGTCCCTACTGTTTCTTCTCCCTTCGTCCTTTCCTTTGCTCCCGCTGCCCCCGTTGCTTCCTTTTTTTCCTCGGTGTCTTTTTCCCCCAGGGGAAGAAATGAATCTTTCGGCAGTTCATTACCGTTTAGTAATAAAGAAGGAAAAAGGGATTTTTCGGTCACTTCCGCCTGCCGCCGCCAGAGTTGGGCCAGCAGGGAATTTTCTTCCCCTTTTTCAACGGCAGAACGCTCTTCAACCATCAGCTCTTCCCGCCAGGCCTGTTCCGCCGAAAAGGTCAACTGGTCCGGACCGTTCTCCTCATAATCAACCTTCAACCGGATCTGCCCGCAGAAAAGCTGGGCCGACTCCTTTTCCGCCGTCAATTCACCGCAAAAATCCTCCAGGACAACTTGCTTTAATTGCCGGATCGGACGGTCCGCTACTTTTTCCTTCCAGCGCAGAATGAGCCAGCTTTCCCCTTCGGCGGCAAGGACTTGCCAGGGGAATGAATGTTTTTCCGGGCAGAGGAGTTTTTCCGGTCCCGCTTCCAGTCTTTCCAGCCCTCTCATCATAGTTTTTCCCTTCCTTCTTTTTCTTGCTCCGCTTCCTCTTCTTCCCACAACCATTGTTCCAAATCAGCAAGGCATTGGTCTTGCCAGGTCAATTCATATAAGTAATTTTTTAGTTTTTCCGCCAGGACCGGGGCCTTTTCCTGTCCGGCACAATACTGCCGGGTATAAAGCCAAAAACGGCTGGGGAAAGCCAAATCCGCCAGTAAATACTGCTTTTCACTGGGCCGTAACGGCAAACACGCCCGGTAATGCCGAATCGTCTCCCGCGCCACTTCCCGGTTCCATTGCTGCAAAGGCAGATACATCTTTAACAGCAGGGCTAAACTACTAATCAACGGCCCCAACTGCCAATCGGTTGTTCTTAAAATAACGATTCCCTCCCTGGTCTGCCAAAAGTTCTCTGCCGCCAAATTAGCAAGCAAAAAGCCCACCGGCATATTTCCCCAGTCCGCACCGGCCAGCACGATTTTTTCAAGGGCTTCCTGCCCTCTTGCATAAAGGTCCGGGAAATTCTCCACATAAAGGCGCTCAAAATCGTTGGTCGCTCCGTTTTCCCGCCAAAAATGAAAGGGCTTCAATAATTCGGTCAACTTTTCCTGCCGGCCTTTTAACCAGAGGCCCGCTTGTTCGTCCAGCGATAGTTCTTCCGGCGCTGGTTCGCCCGGTAATTGTTGGCCTGATAGTTGTCCACCAGGGACCGGAAGATAGTTGTGTTTATACAGCGCCGCCAATCCACGGGCCACCGCCGGCAAGGTTTCTCTTTTGTCCACTTCCGGCGGCGTCCCCGCGACCCATTCCGTCAGATAAAAAACACCTTCCTCCCGCCGGATGAAACTTTCTCCCTGGGAAGTTTTCCTGATGGTCAACACCTCCGCGCAGCCCTTTGCTTTGACCTGCTCCTGCCAGGCCAAAGCCAGCCGTACCCGCTCCGGATCTTTATGTACTTCCCATAAAGCATAACCGGCCTCGCTTTCCGGATCCCGGGACAAAAGCCAACCATCCTTCATTTTTGCGGCGGACATTCCTTCCAACCCCAACTCCGGCTCGTATTGGGACCGGATTTGGGCCAATAAGTCCTCCTGCTGCTTTTTTGGCTGCTCCTTCATGTTGCTCCTCCCTTCGACCCACAAATTCCTCGCTCTCCATATCCTATGTGGGAAAACACCGGAAAGTGCGGGAGAAAAACAACTGCCGGGGAAGATCGCCGAGGCCATAAAAAAACAAGCTCACCTTTTTACTAAAGCAGGTAAGCTTGTTATTAAGCTATCAGCTGTTTGCGGATGCTTTTTTTCGTGAGGAGCGCTTAATAATCTTCGTTAGAAGCCCCGTCCAGGCTTTGACAACTCCGCAGCGTACAAGGAAAGCCGCAAAGGGGACATTCCTTGGCATCACTCGGCCCCCGGGAAAAAGTATGACCGCAATTACTGCATTTAAAACTCCTTTCCGCATTATCCGGTTTCACCCCGACTCACCCCCTTCTGAATTAGGATGAGCCACGCCCCGCCTTCTTATGCGTTCATGCCTTTTTTATGCGTTAAATTTATGGCACTGCCTCGTTTCCTTTCAAAAGTTCCTGCCAAAATATTCCGTGCAATAAATCCTGGTCGCTCACCGTGAGTTCTTTTTGCCGGAAAAAGGTCATAATTGCCAGCAGGATCTGCAGCCCCGCTACAATAATATCTTCCCGGCCCGGCGTAATCCCCGCCACTTTGAGCCGCTGGGCCGGCTCGAGGACCTGTAAACGCCGGTAAATCGCTTCTATCTCCTCCAAGGGCAGCATCAGCCCCTGCACCCGATCCGCATCATAATCAACCATCTCCAGTTGCACCGCGGCCAAAGTGGTCGCCGTGCCTCCTACCGCGACTAAAGAAAGCGCCCGCGGGTAAGCAAAGCCCGCCAGCCCTTCTTGCAAAATCCTTTGCAACTCCGCATCCGTACGGGGATGCTCATAAAGGCGCAGGGCCCCTAAGGGCAGGCTTGTTAGCTGCAATTTCTGAGGCTCTGTCCTTACCGAAAACTCGGTGCTTGCCCCTCCGATATCCACCACAAGAGGAATCCCGGGCGTTTTTAACCCCTGTACGGCCCCGCTATAACTCCATGCGGCCTCTTGCACGCCGGAGATAACCTCTAAGTCCCAGTTCAACCGTCTTTTGATTTTTTCCACCAGTTCCTCACGGTTTGCGGCTTCCCGGACCGCTTGGGTAGCCACCAGCCGGACCCCTTGGACCGGAAAGACGGAAATAATGGCCGCAAATTCTTCCAAAGCGGCTACGGTCCGCTCCATGGCTGCCGCCGACAGCACCTTATGCTGTTCGTTCATTCCTTCCCCCAGGCGCGTGATCCGCAGCGCTCTTTGCACGGTCTGGCATCTTGCAGCATGGGGGTTATAGCTTGCGATCAGGAGTCTTGTGGAATTGGTGCCAAGATCCATGATGGCCCACATGGCGTCTTTTCCCCTTTTTCATCCATATTTTCTGCATCAACATGAAAACACAACAGGCACTCCGCTCGGAGTGCCCATCAAGCGCGTCCCATCTATATATCAATCTAGTATCGGCTGGAGCCCCGTCCCCCTCTCTTGGCATCGGTGCTTTTTCGGAATTCCTGCTGTTTCTCATCACTTTCTTTTAAAAATCTGGCCAGCTTATCCTCGAAAGACTCGTTGCTGGTGCGGGATCTGGCCCTGTCGCTGTGGCTTTCGGTGTCTCTTGGGTTCGCCTGTTTAATCGAAAGACCAATTTTGCCGTTGGCATCGATGTTGATAACCTTTACCTTAATCCTTTCCTGTTCTTTTAAATAGTCTTTGACGTCTCTAACATAGGTATCGGCCACTTCGGAAATATGGACCAAACCTGTGACACCGCCGGGCAATTCGACAAAAGCACCGAAATTAGTAATACCGGTAACAACTCCTTCAAGTATTGCCCCCACTGATACTGACGACATATGAAAATATTTCCCTCCATAAAATAAAGATATGCATACAAATTATATCCTAGTAAATAAAGTGGTGTCAACCGTCATTTTCCTGCTTCACCAGGAAGCCAGAAGGACCGAAAACACCATTAACCGGGGCAACCGTGGGTGATTAGCTCAGTCCAGGATCTGGGTTACGTCCAGATCTTTCGGCCGCGGCAGTTCCTTTCCGGGGACCGCCGGAACAACTAAAATCTCGCCGGGTTTGACCATCCCCAGGCTTTCGCGGGCCAATTTTTCAATCACCTCAGGGTCTTCCAGGGCATCGCGCTCCGCCTCAAGCTGCTCCTTTTGATTTAACAGCATTTGCTGCTCTTGCCTGGCTTCGTCGATCTCCGCCTGAACCTGCCAGATCTGATAGAAACTCATTAGAAAAGCGCAAAAAAGGTAACATCCCAAGCCCAGAAAAAAAACCCTTAGAAAGCGGGATGCTTTTTTTCTTTTTTTCCGTTTCATCTGTATCTTCAATGAGCCCACTTCCTATTTACGGAGATTACTACATCGTTTTAAAATTCTACATTGCTTTAATAAAATCCTGCTTTTCCCCCGCAAAGACCGGAAAAGTTTTGCGCCCCTCGCCAGGGGCTTGCCGAAAATCTTCCCCAGCGCTCCCAAACCCCGGCGGACCGGTGGCCCCAGGAACTTAAAATAAAGGAGCACCCCCAGCACCATAGCCAAAAAGACGTAAACCCGCACTTCCCCCCAGTTGACCAGCATCAAAAAGCAAGCCGTCAAAACGGTGGCCAGCAGCCAAAAAAGAAAATCACCCAGGCTTGTACCCCGGTTCCGAAATGAACAGATTTTTCTTGCCTGCTGATAACAGTCTAAAAGAAAGCCCAGCATCACTCCCCAGAAGATCTCCAAAACAAAAACCGCAATTTGTTGTAAAACAGGCATGCCCACCCACCCCGCTTCTTTACGGTCTCGTCGTCCTCAGCCCTGGCGTGGTGTTTTTCTCCGTTCACCTGAACAACCTGGCCAGGATTCCCTTCCCGGTGGCCTTGAGCTTGGCCTGTTTGTCCTCAACAAATTCCAGACTGTTCACCAGTCCTTCAATGGACAACAACTCTTCCTCCAGATTGAGCTGCGTAATATGCAAACCTTCGCCTTGGACCACCAACGGCCCCATTTTGCTGCTGGCAATCACCTCTTTCTCGTCAAAACTCTCTACTGCCGTGACCCCGTTTATTTTTACCTTTTCCCGATTACTTAAAACCATCTGATAAAGAGGAGTGTCCCGGTTTTCCATCTGCCCTTCCCCCCTGCGAAGCGTTTTTAGTAATCTTTATGCGCCGGGGAGAAAATTATTCCGGGCTGGCTCAGCGAAAAACCTGGTAATGCTGTCCGTCTTTCCCTTTGCGGGTGACGATTTGCTCGTAGGCTTCGCTGCTTCCAATATTCTCATCCCCATGAAGATACATGTCGTCATAATCAAGCACACTGCCCAGGTCGCTGGGGGAATTGCTGGTGCCGTATCTGGCCACTGCCTGCCAGGCATCCTCTCCGTCAAAAGCGTTGTTATCCACCTGAGCATGAAAATCCTGCAGCCCTCCGAAAGGCAGTTCCATTACTTCCTCTTCCACCGGTCGCCCGGCTCTTCCCTGTTCCTCATGCTGCCGCTTGCACTCCTGACACCAAACGGTATAAGGGACAGCCTCCAGTCTTTCGGCGCTGATTTCCCGCCCACAAAACCGGCAATACCCGTAAGTCCCTTCCCGAATGGCACTTAGAGCGTCATTAATCATCGCCAGCCGGTCTTCGGTAAACAGAACCAGTCCCAGGTCCTTCTCCCGCTCAAAAGTCACATCGCCGATGTCCCCGGGATGATTATCATAAACAGAAAGCTCCTCCACGGAACTGCCCTGGGGTGTTCTTAATCCTTCTTTCATCCGTAAAGCCCTTGCGGTTTCTTCCCCTTTCATCCTTAAAAGATCCTGCTCGATTCTGACTAATCGCTCCTGTTCCATTTGCTTTTTGCGCCCCCTTTTTCCTGTTAGTCCCATTCCTTTTCAATCCGGACGCCTTTAAAAAAGTACCTGATAATCTCCTCCGGTGACTTCCCTTGCTCCGCCAGCGCTCTGGCCCCCCACTGGCTCATTCCTACCCCGTGACCAAAGCCTTTCCCGGCCACCAGTAATTTCCCGTTCGCCACGGAAAACTTGCTTAATAAAGTGGACCGCATCACTTCACTGCCTAAGGCCAACCGTAAGGCCGGCGCGCTCACGGACACTTTCCCGATTTGCACGGTCATCGCCCGCCCGGAAGGACCGCGCCTGGTAATCTTGACGGAACTGATGGCCCCCGGGTCCTGTCCGGTGGTCTCTTGCACGGCCGCCCGGACCTTTTCCAAAGGGATTTCGGCCTGCCACACCTTGTTTTCGGGGGGACTGAGCGCTGCTCCCGGGTCCTTAACACTTCGCACATAGGGACTGGGGTCTTTGGTATAGGCTAAACCTTCTTCTGCCGAGGCCGCCGTAATGCCCCCGGCATCGGCAAAAAACCACGCCTTGATGTAATCACCCTGGTACTTGACCACTTCCCCGCGGGTTTTTTCCACCGCCTTGACTACCGTATCGTTAATCCGCTTAGGGTCATAAGCCTGAAATTCTTCCACGCTGGTGGAAGCATCCGTGCCCCGGGCCGGCACGCCCCCGGTATTTTTAATCCGTTCCATGGTAAAGGTCCGCGCCAAAATAGCCTGGGCCGCCAAAGCGTTTAAGGGCCAGTTGGGATCCATCTCCGCCGCCACCACCCCTTGGAGATACTCCTCCATTTTCAACTGCTTCGTCTCCCCGGTTTCCGCAATATACAAAGAAATCGTCGGTTCCTCTTTAAGTTTCTCCCGGTCCATGGGCCTGCGCTGCGCCCCGGCGCAACCAACACACCCCAACCCAAAGCTCAGCAGTAATCCAACTGTGATCAGACAAACCGCGCTCTTCTGAGGATGACCTTTTTGATGGTTCTTTTTTCTTAAAAATCTTTTTATTGCAAAAAACATTTTTAACCCTCCCTTTACGAACCTTTCATAATGCTAGTTTGGCTCAACCGGGAGGGTTTCTATGAATGCCAATTTTACGCAAGCCGCATCTTGCTTTTTCTATTCAATGATCTGATACAAACCGGAAGCTTCTTCGGCCCGCACGTTTTCTTTAAGGGCCATAACCCGCACTTTGACTTGCCTGGCGCCAAAGCCGATCTCGATGAGGTCCCCTTCCTTCACTTCCGTACTGGGCTTCGCCACCCGCCCATTCACGGCCACCCGGCCCGCGTCGGTCGCTTCTTTGGCCAAGGTGCGCCGTTTGATCAGGCGCGATACCTTCAGGAATTTATCTAATCTCATCTCAGCACCTCTCCTCAAAACAACGCTTATTTCTTTTGCAGCCTTTAAAGTAATTTTACCCTAACCTTTCTTCCGGAACAAAGCAAAAAAATCAGGTTCGATACGGAACCTGATTTTTTTGTTTATCCCTTCAGTTTAAAATTATGTACTATGCCAAGAAAATAATCTTGTTTATTTTGCTACAGCATCCTTTAAGGCTTTACCAGGTTTGAAAGCAGGTACTTTGGCCGCAGGAATTTTGATTTCTTGTCCGGTTAAAGGATTGCGACCGGTCCGTGCAGCGCGCTTTCTTACTTCAAAGGTGCCGAAACCTACCAGTTGTACTTTGTCCCCGGAAGCTAAAGCCGCCTCAATACTGCCTAATACGGCCGATAAAGCTTTTTCCGCATCTTTTTTTGTCATTTCGGCTTTTTCAGCAACTGCACTCACTAATTCTGTTTTGTTCAAGACTATCCCTCCCATAATATATTTATAATTCCCTTCTTAATTTCGCTAAACTTTTCCAAAATCCTTCTTTTCCAATAAAGTTTTTCTTAATAAATCCTTATAAACCGTGGGATTTGGCTTTTTCCCAGATTCTGTCAAGTGCTTTAAGGTCTAATTCTTCCCATTTTTGCCCTTTTTCGACAACTTCATCCTCAATATAGTTAAATCGGCGGATAAACCGCTGCACCGCTTTTAATAAAGCAACCTCCGCGGAAAGATCCAAAAAGCGGGCCACATTCACGACCGCAAACAGTAAATCCCCTAGTTCATCCTCCCTGCGGGCCAGAAGCCTCGCTTTCTCCTCTTCCACTTCACCCCCATTGCTGATTTCTGCTTTTAATTCCTGCAGTTCTTCCTCCACCTTAGCTAGCGATTCCTGAACTTCCGACCAGTCAAACCCTACTTTTCGGGCTTTTTTCTGTACCTCTTCCGCCATTAACAAGGCCGGCAAATGCCGGTTGACACTGTCCAGCACCCGTTCTTTAGCTACATTATTTCCTTTTTCCTCTTTTTTTATTTTCTCCCAGTTCCTGATAACATCATCAGCATCGTGAACCACCACTTCCCCAAATACATGAGGATGCCGGTGAATCATCTTCGCCGTTACTCTCTCCACAACCTCGTTAAGATCAAAATCGCCCCGCCGCTGGGCCAAGGCCGCGTGAAATACTACCTGCAGCAGCACATCGCCCAGTTCTTCCTTTAACTCTTCCATATCCTCGTCATCAATTGCTTCCAGCACTTCATAGGTTTCTTCCAGCAAACACCGTTTCAGCGTGGCATGAGTCTGCTCCCGATCCCAGGGACAACCGTCCGGGGCTAAGAGCCTGTCCAAAACCGAAGCCAAAGGATCCAGGGGATAACGGCAGACCGTATCTCTGCCCGGCAGGGGCGGGACATACACCGAAGTTAAATGATCAAAACCGGGCCAATGGTCCAATTCACAAAGGGGCACCGGCACCAGTTTTTCCTGCCCGGGAATCCCGGCCGCTTGAATAATCTTCACCTGGTGTTCAGCCGGATAGAGCTCCAGTAAAGTGAGTTTCAACTCCGACGCGACCAAACGGTTATACACCTGGGTAAAAAGCTGATGGCAAGCCAAATTGAGCCGGCCAGGAGTCACGGTTAAGGTGTCCCAAATCGCAAAGCCGGCGGTCAAATCAATTTGCAGCAGATTCAGGATGCTGTCCACAAAACTAATGCCGGCATAAACATTTACGCGCACCCCTGCCCGGGGAGCCCTTTCCAACAATATTTCTACCGACTTTTCGCCGACCAAAGGATGCCCCGGCACCGCATAGACGATTTTTTCCACGGGCGGCTCCGCCTTGCAGCGGGCAAGTAAAGTCTCGGCGATTCCCGCATAAACTTGCTCAAAACTGGCTTTTTCTTCGTAAAGGTGATCAAAAGTTTGAAATGGGATGCCCTGGGCCCGCAACTGTTCCACCATGGGATGCCTGGCCGTGCGTAAAAAAATGAGCTCCGCACTATTTAACAGTTCCCAGGTCTCCAGGGTTAATTGGGAGAAACTGCCCGCGCCCAGACCCACTACGAATATTTCCTTCAATCGTGTCATCTCCTTCCCAAGATAATGATACCACATTCGAAAAAAAGAAAACCAGAGCGCAAAAAGAAAAAGGCGGTACTTGGCACCGCCTTCCCTGTTCCATAACCTGATTACTCCATGAACCGCTTCCTTCTCTACTGCTGTAATGCTTATTGCGCCATTCTTTACTGCTCCATTTGTTTGGCCAGAAAAGAAGCCGCCGTCTCCGCTAACTTCATTTCCAGATCCGTAAACTTGACATTGGATTCTTTCGAAAAAATAAGGACTGCTCCAATCGGGTCTCCTTCGGCAATAATCGGCGCAATTACTTCTGCCGTATACTTGCATTCGCCGCCTTCATCCGTCGAACAAATGGCGCAATAAGGATGTTGACCGCTTTCATTAATTAAAACAGCCCTTCTTTCATCCATTACTTTTTCGACCGCCGGTCCAATTCTTTTGTTCAAATACTCCTTTTTCGGCCCGCCGGCTACGGCGATAATCTGGTCCCGGTCCGCAATACAAGAGATATGTCCTGTCGCTTCATAGAGCGAATCAGCAAATTCCTTGGCAAAATCCCCCAGCTCGCCAATCGGAGAGTATTTCTTTAGAATAACCTCCCCTTCTCTATCTACAAAAATCTCTAAAGGATCTCCCTCGCGGATGCGGAGGGTCCTGCGTATTTCCTTCGGTATGACCACTCTCCCCAAATCGTCGATGCGGCGAACGATCCCGGTTGCTTTCATCCCGTCACCTTCTTTCCTTTTTGGTAATTAAGGGATTCTTTAAAGATAGTATATATCTTTGACCTGTTATTTATTCTTTTTTCCATCAATGCAAATGATGTGCATGGCCTCCTTTCTTAGCCTTTTTTTCCTGCCTCTATCATTGTTTGTTCCCGGGAAGTTTTTTATACCGAAAAAAATACCCTTGCGCATCATGAGATGCCGCAAGGGTATGCCGCTATGCTTGCTCTGGAGAATCTTTATTCTTGCTCCCCATCGGAAGCAGAATCAGCATCGGAAGCGGGAGCTTCAGAGGGAAGATCCGCTTCGGCTTCTTCTTCACCAGTCTTGTCCTTCTCGTTCGCCGACGATAAATTCTTCTCGATCTCGGCTTTTTCCATTAGATCGTTTTTGTATTCCTCAAACTTAATGCTCTTTTCCCGCGCCAGGAATTGCTGTTCAATCCAATCCTTGACCTCTTCAAAAGTGGACTGTTTTTCTTCTTCCCGGCTTTCAAGCTTGATGATATGGTAGCCGCCAACCGTTTGGACCGGAGTTTTGGTATAATCCCCAACCTCCTTCAGCCCAAAAGCGGCTTCTTTAAATTCTTCGTAAAAGTTTTCTTCGCGGCTAAAGGGGCCGTAAAATCCTTCGTTTTCCTTGGCGGGAGGATCGATGGACTTCTCTTTGACCAGTTCGATGAAATCCTCCCCCTCATTCAGACGTTTGATAATCTCCCTGGCTTCTTCTTCTGTTTCCACCAGAATGTGCCTTACGGACACCCGTTCCGGAAGCACGAATTCTTCCTTGTTTTCATTATAGTATTCTTCCGCATCCTGGGACGATTGCGTGATCCCGCTGGTTACTTTGTTGTATAACTGGTCAATGAGTGCACCCTTATATAAAATGTCCCGCACGTCTTCTTCCGTCAATTTCCGCTCGTCCAAATACTTTTTGTAGTCCGCTTCATTAGGAAAGTTCTTTTTAAAATTTTCTATTTCCTCTTCCAACTCTTTTTTACTATAACTAATCTTTTCATTTTGGGCCGCCTGCACAAGAACTGTTTCTTCAATGAGGCTATCTAAAACCTGCTCCTGGAGAAAGGCCTTAATTTCTTTTCCTTCCTCGCTGTTCAAATCATAGCCGTACAGATTGGCCATTTGCTCTAACCGGGCGTTAAACTGTTTTTCCGTAATCTTTTCCCCGTTCACGGTAGCCACCACATTTTCCTTTCCGCAAGCGGTAAATAAAAAAGCAACGATCATCAAATACGCTAACCATCTATACCTCTTTTTCCCCATTTCCTTACCCCCAAATATTTTAAATTTACTAAAACCATAACCCATTATAACAAACTTTGGTCTCCTTTAACAAGTACGGATAATTCCATAACGATTTTATCCAGAAACTCTAACATCTGCTGTTGCTCGACGCCCTGCATGTTGATTAAAATATCCAGCCCCTGCGAGGCGTTAAAGCTGACCTTCCGGCGGTAACGCCGCGCCAACTCCATGAGTTGGCTGCCGGTTAGGCCATGGTCGTCTTCCATCGTAATCCTGATCAGATCCTTTTCCTGAACGATGGAAGCAATCTTGCTTGCGGTAGCTACCAGCTTGATGGCCGCAATCTTTAATAAATTGACCAAAGGCTCGGGATGCGGCCCGAAACGGTCTCTTAACTCCTCGGCCAATAACCGGATTTCCTCTTTCTTCTTCACCGCGTTGATCCGCTGGTAAAAATCAATTTTCGTGCCGTTGTCACTAATGTATTCCTGCGGGATGTAGGCTTTCACCTGAATATCAATGGTGACCACTTTTTCTTCCGGGATGGGCTCCCCTTTCAACTCCCGCACAGCCTCCTCCAGCAACCGGCAATACAGGTCAAAGCCCACCGAAGCGATTTGCCCGCTTTGCTCAGCGCCCAAAATGTTGCCGGCTCCCCTTATTTCCATGTCCCGCATGGCAATCTTAAAGCCGGAACCTAACTCGGTAAATTCCCGAATCGCGCTGAGTCTTTTTTCGGCTACTTCCGAAAGCACCTTGTCTTTTTTATAGGTTAAATAGGCATAAGCCACCCGGTTGGACCGGCCCACCCGGCCCCTCAACTGATAAAGCTGGGCTAAGCCTAACTTATCGGCATCATCAATAATCAGGGTATTCACATTGGGAATGTCCAGCCCCGACTCAATAATCGTGGTGCACAGCAGCACGTCCAGATGGCCTTCGATGAGGTCCAGCATGACGTTTTCCAACTGCACTTCCGGCATCTGGCCATGAGCGATCCCGATCCTGGCTTCGGGAACCAGCTGCTGCAGTTCCAGCAAGGTCTTTTCAATATCCTCCACCCGGTTATGGACATAGTAGACCTGCCCCCCACGCCCTAATTCCCGCCGGATGGCCTCTATTACCAACTGCGGGCTGTGCTCCACCACAAAGGTCTGCACCGGGTAACGTTCCTCAGGGGGAGTTTCAATGATACTCATATCCCGCACTCCGGCCAGAGACATCTGTAAGGTGCGGGGAATCGGCGTGGCGGTAAGAGTAAGGACGTCTACGGTTTTCTTAATATTTTTCAACTTTTCCTTGTGCCAAACTCCGAACCGCTGCTCCTCATCAATAATCAAAAGGCCTAAATTATGAAACGTAATCCCCTTGGATAAGAGCCGGTGAGTCCCGATAATCACGTCGATCTTGCCCAGGGCCAGGTTTTTGATAATCTCCTTTTGCTCCTTGGGCGAACGAAAACGGCTTAACACATCCACCGTCACCGGGAAACCCGCAAACCTTTCCCGAAAGGTGTTGTAATGCTGCTGGGCCAGCACCGTGGTCGGAACTAAAACCGCCGTCTGCCGTCCGTCCAGCGCCGCTTTAAAGGCGGCCCGGATGGCCACCTCCGTCTTGCCATAACCCACATCCCCGCATAACAAGCGGTCCATCGCCCGGTCCCTTTCCATATCCCGTTTTACTTCCTCAATGGATTTCAACTGGTCTTCCGTCTCTTCGTAAGGGAATGCGTCTTCAAATTCCCTCTGCCAGGGGGTATCGGACGGAAAAGCGTGCCCCGGCTGCGCTTCCCGGGACGCATAAAGCATCAACAACTGCTGGGCCAAATCCTGGACGCTCTTTTTAACCCGGCTTTTGACCTTGTTCCATTCGTTCCCGCCTAAACGGGACAGTTTCGGCGTCTGCCCTTCCTGGTAGCTGTATTTCTGCAGTAAACCCACCTGGTCCGTGGGCACATAGAGTTTATCTTCTCCCTGGTATTTAATCACCAGATAGTCTTTTTCCGATTCCCCCACGACTAATTTTTCAATTCCGGTATAGCGTCCGATCCCGTGATTGACGTGCACCACATAGTCCCCGGTTTTTAAATCCTCCAAAACAGCGATGCGCTTGCCTTCCTGGAACATCCGCCGGGGCATCCGTTTCTTCGGCTGGTTATAGAGCTCATGCTCCGTAAAAACAACCAGGCGCCAGGCCGTTAATTCAAAGCCGCTGGTTAAATGCCCGCTGGTAATGTAGATGCCACCGCCCTGGGGCTCAAAATCCCCTTCCACATAGACCGCTTCCACATCCGAGTCCCCCAGACCCTGCCGCAGGCGTTCCCCCCGCTCCCGGGAATTAACGAGAATGACCACCGCGTTTTTCAGTCTTTTTAATTCCTTCAGTTCATCGGCCAGGAGCCGGGTTTTCCCCATAAACACACCGGTTGTTTTCGCGGAAATCCCGATTAAATTAACGGTCTCAGCCTCCACCGGTTTTTTGGGCAGCAAGGAAAAGAACACCAGCTTGCTGCCCATTATAATATTCCATATTTCTCCCCAATTAAGATAATTTTTGGCTTGCCCCGGCAAGACCTTGCCTTTTTCCAAAAGGGCGTGATAAGTTTCCTGGATTTCCCGCTCCCGGGCCTGGTTGCTTTCCCGCTGGCGGCTGGGCTCGTCGAAAATCACCAGCGGTTTTTCCCCGAAGTAGTCCACGAGCGTCGCCGCACATTCCGTAAAATAGGGCAAAAGCTGTTCATGCCCCGGAAAGTACTGTTCATTCAACAGGAATTCTTCAATTTGTTTTATTTTTTCTGAAAAAGAGCCATAAGCTTCTTTCCGTCCGACCCGCTCCAGCTTTTTGAGCAGTTCCTCTTCCTCCCGCTTGATCTTCCGCAGTGCGGCCTGTTTATCCATCTCCCCCACAAAAAATTCCGCCGCCGGAAAAAAGACAACTTCGGCGACTTTTCGTAAAGACCGCTGGTTTTCCACCGCAAAAATCCGCATCGATTCAAGCTCATCATCGAAAAACTCAAGGCGCACCGGGTTTTCCAGCGTCGGTGGATAAACATCCAAAATCCCGCCCCGGAGGGCAAATTGTCCCTTGTCTTCTACGCGCTCTACCCTTTGATAACCGATGGCCAGCAGCTGGTTCAGCAGTGCGCCCGGTTCAATCCGCTGCCCGGTTTTTAAATGAATCATCGCTTCCCGCAGGTTTTCCGGGGGCAGCAGTCTTTTGCTCAAAGCTTCCACGGTGGTGACCACTGCTTTCACCTTGCCGGTAAGGAGCCCCTCCAACACCTCCAGGCGCTTACGCCGGGTCTCATGACTCTGCGCCAGCACTTCAAAAGGAATCGTGTCCAGGGCAGGGAAAAACTGCACCAGCTGAGCGGGCAGCAAATTACATAAATCATCAAAAACTTCTTTGCCCCTGACCGGTGATTCCACAAGGTACAGTAACGGCCGTCCTCCCATCTCCATGAACAGGGTGGCCAAAACACTCTTTTGGGATCCGGTTACTCCGTAAACCAGATTGTAATTGAACTGCTTAAACTGTTCTTGTAAATAACCGTATTCTTTTCCTTTTTTTAAATAGTTTAAAACCGCTTGTAACGACATCTTCCTTTAGGTCCTCTCCTGGTATTCTCGCCTGTGCTCTTTATTTAGATTCTCTCATGCTAAAGAGTGGGCGTCCTTACGACCCCCACTTTTTTTAAATTTTCCTTATTGCAGGATGTTCCGCTCCGGCTCCTGATAAAAACGGAGCAGCCCCGACTTTTCCTTGAAACAATAATCGCAAATCGCCTTGACAACCCCCGTCTGCCGGTATGGATCAATACTGACCAGTTCCTGCTTTTCCCCCTGGGTCAGCGTATCAAAACCCAGCATCGTCTCATCCCAATTCTGCAGTTCAATCTCCCCGATGAAGCTTTGGCACTCATTACAGACGTAAATAAAGCGCAACCCAGACTCCCTCCTGTCTACTTCCCCTTTCTCCGCGGCCCGACGGAGAAAAAGGAAAAAAGGCGTACCATCAAATAATTCCAGCCCATGTGAATGGCTCCCGTCAAAAAGACACTCACCAACCAGGATCCGGTATAACCATACAGTACGCCGGTAACCCAGCCATAAAACCAGTGACTGATGATCCCGACAAGTCCGGCTGCCAGCCCCCACCGGGGGGAAACCAGATAATCGTGCAGCGCCTCCGCTAGACCAAAGACACTATGGGTTAAAACAAGGTCGGCACCGGTAAGGAGCGCGCTTCCTGTTTTTAACGTTTCCTCCAGCCAGGGAATGAGCTTAAAGATCGCTGTTTCGCCGTAAAGCCGCACCACCAACCTGTTTAATACCCAGGCTCCGGCCGCAGCCAGCAGTCCTGCCCATACAAATGACATTGGCTCCTCCTTGCGTCCTGGCTCTACCGGCTCCACCGGTCCAACTTTCACCGGCTCCACCGTTAAACTGGGTTAAGTCTAAGCTATAGTATCTCCCGGGAGAAGAGTCCTTATTCACTTCTTTCCCTTCACCATTGCTGCACCAAGTGCTATAAACGCTACGCTTACTTTACTCCCTGCCTATATTATATTATCAACCTCCGGATTTATTGCTGCTCCTCCTTTTCCTTTTTTAGGCTAACCTGAAAGGAGTTATGCTTATTCATCGCCTCATCAATGCCCTGGAGGCACCAAAGTTTTACTCCTTGCGCCGCCTCCGCAATAACCTCCGTGATAACTGCTTTTTCCTCCGGGTCAAAAACCCCGAGCACATAATCCTCCGTCTTCCAAGCTCCGTGCGGTCGCCCGATGCCGATTTTCAGGCGGTCAAAATCCGCCGAATTCAACATCTGCATAATGGATTTCAACCCATTATGCCCGCCGGCGCCGCCATTCCGCTTGAAGCGCAAACGCCCAACTTCCAGGTCCAAATCATCATGGATTACCAGCAAATCGTCGATGGCGTCCCGGTAATAATGCAGGGCTTCTAAAACGGCCTCCCCACTTCGGTTCATGTAGGTCTGGGGTTTCAGCAAAAGGATCTTTTCACCCTCGCAAAGGGCTTTCCCCACTAAAGAGGTCCCCCTTTTCTTTTCGATGCGAACCCCCCACTCGGCGGCCAAGGCGTCCAGGACCATAAACCCCACATTATGCCGGGTGTTTTGATAGCGAGCGCCGGGATTCCCCAGCCCCACAAGCAGTTTCATCACAAGCTCCCCCCGCCAATATTGATTTCATCCTGCCTAATTAAAGATTTCACTAATGGACAGGTCGGCGTGAACACGGATAATCGCCTCACCAATTAAAGGCGCGGTGGATAAAACCTTAATCTTGGGAATCTGCTTGTCCTTACTTAAAGGAATCGTATTGGTCACCACTACCTCTTTAATCACCGAGTTTTCCAGCCTTTCGATAGCCGGTCCGGATAAAACGGGATGAATGCAACAGGCGTATACTTCGGCGGCGCCCTGGTCCACTAAAGCCTGCGCTCCCATGGTAATCGTGCCGGCGGTATCGATAATATCATCCACCATGATTACGGTTTTCCCTTTGACATCGCCGATGATGTTCATGACTTCCGCCACGTTCGGTCGGGGTCTCCGCTTATCAATAATCGCCAGCGGAGCCTGCAGCCTTTCGGCCAGAGCGCGGGCTCTGGTCACCCCTCCCAGGTCAGGCGAAACAACCACAAAGTTGGGAATTTTTTTGTTCAGAAAATACTCCGCTAAGATCGGCTCTCCTTTTAAATGGTCCACCGGGATATCGAAGAAGCCCTGGATCTGTCCGGCATGTAAATCCATGGACATGACCCGGGAAGCTCCCGCCGCGGTAATCAAATTGGCCACCAGTTTTGCTGTAATCGGATCCCGGGCCTTGGCTTTGCGATCCTGCCGGGCATAACCATAATAGGGGATTACCGCCGTCACCCGGGCGGCGGAAGCCCGTTTCAAGGCGTCGACCATGATAAGCAGTTCCATCAAATGGTCATTGACCGGTGAACAGACCGGTTGAATTACGAAGGCATCCGCTCCTCTGACACTTTCGTTAATCCCCACACTGATTTCCCCGTCACTGAAGGTTTTCACCGCCGCGGCACTTATTTTTTCTCCCAGGTATTCCACAATCTCCTGAGCTAATTGGAGGTTGGCATTCCCCGTAAAAATTTTCAGCGACTTATAATTAGCCATTTTAAATAAAACCCCCTGTTTCTTCTTATCTTAATCTTAATTACCTTTTTCCTCTTCCGCCTTTTTCCTTTGCTTCTTTTTCTCGCTCCAGTTTTCAATATTTCTTTGCTCCCCACGCGCCACGGCTAAGGCCCCTGCCGGAATATCCCTCGTCACCGTGGACCCAGCTCCGATATAGGCGCCATCACCTACCTTGATGGGAGCCACCAGATTGGTATTGCTTCCTACGAAGGCTCCGTCCCCGATAATTGTCCGGTTTTTCCGCTCCCCGTCATAATTACAGGTAATGGTTCCCGCTCCGATATTGACCTGGCTGCCCACAACACTGTCCCCGACATAAGATAAATGGGGGATTTTGGAGCCGCGCCCGATCACCGAATTTTTTACCTCGGCGAAATCGCCGACTTTTACTTCTTCGTCCAGTTCCGTCCCGGGCCGCAGATAGCTGTAAGGCCCGATGGTGCAGTTTTTCCCCACCTTCGCCTGGATGAGATAAGACTGGCTAATCCAGCAATGGTCGGCAATTCGGGAGTCCACAATCCGGGTGTAGGGCCCGATGGCGCAGTCTTCCCCGATCACGGTCTCCCCTTCCAGGATTACCCCCGGATAAAGGACGGTATCCATGCCGATCCGAACATCCAGGCCGACATAAGTATGCAGGGGATCCAAAACGGTTACCCCTTGCAACATGTGCTTTCTTAAGATTTTCTGCCGCAAATAGGCCTCGGCTTCCGCCAACTGCACCCGGTTGTTAATCCCCATGGCTTCCTGGTAATCCTCCAGCAGGAAGGTTTCCACGGGCTCCTGGCCTTCAACCAGATACTTAATTAAATCCGTAAGATAATATTCCCCCTGCGCATTGGCAGGAGTCAGGCGGCTTAAGCCTTGTTTCAAAACGGTCAGGTCAAAACAATAGGCCCCCGTATTAATCTCCCGGATTTGTTTTTCCGCGGGAAGCGCATCCTTTTCCTCTACGATTTTCTCAATGCCTCGCTTCCCTTTGACAATCCGCCCGTAGCCGGTCGGATCAGGCACCCTAGCCGTAAGCACCGTGGCTTTGACCTTGGCGGAGTGATGCTGCTCCATTAATTTTTGCAGGGTGTCCCCGGTAAGTAAAGGGGTGTCCCCGCATAAAACCAGGCAAGTCCCGCCTTGATATTCCGCAAGTAAGGGCAGCGCCTGGAGCAAAGCATGTCCGGTTCCCAGCATCTTTTCCTGCCGGACGTAGCGATAAGCTTCTCCCAACGCGGCTTGCACCTTGTCTCCTTCGTATCCCGTTACGATAATGATATCCTGGGGATTGGGCACGGCCCCCTCCTGTAAGGCGGACAACACATGCTCGATTAAGGGCTTCCCGGCTACCTCATGCAATACCTTCGGTTTCCTTGACTTCATCCTTGTCCCTAACCCCGCTGCCAGAACAACCGCTACCGTATTATGAGGCAATAATAACCCCTCCTAACTCCTCTTCCCAAATAAACTTTTTAATATAAGCTTTTTATACCCTTTTCACAGCTTAACGGGCTTCACTATATTTATATCACAAATCTACCGCTTTAGTCACCTTGTTAGGCGTAAAAAGTCGCGAAAAAACCATAAAAAAGGAGCTTCCGAAAATGTAAAGCTCCCTCCCCGCTTATGAATTTTGAGTGGCAAATCCCCAAATCCATCAGCATGCCCCGGAAAAGCAAACTAGATCGCTTCCTGATAGGCTTTTAATACGGCGGTTTGAATGACCTCCCGTGCATCAGAAGAGATCGGATGAGCAATATCCCTGAACTCTCCCTCAGGAGTTTTCCGGCTCGGCATCGCTACGAACAATCCGCTCGACCCTTCGACGACTTTGACATCGTGGACTACAAACTGATCGTCAAACGTTATCGAAACTACTGCTTTCATTTTGCCTTCCTGATTGATCTTTCTGATCCTGATATCAGTGATGTTCATTTAGTTCTTTCACCACCTTCCCAAAATAGCTGGCTATAACAACCTATTCGTCATAAAAATGTATTTTCCTGCTATCCTTTTGGAAATTTCCCATATTTTATGTGTTTTAAAGTTTATCTACATTTGTATATTCAATTATTATAATTAATGAATAATCTAGAGTTTACCGACTTTTTGCAGGAAAATATACCTGTTGGCAACGGCCTACACGGCCCGTTCCGTTAGCCCTAAGGCTTTTTTGACCACACGCAAATCGCTTTCCTTATCCACATCGAGACCGATTTCCGGATAGGGCGAAATAACGCCTACACCTTTCACCCCCCCTAACAAGCGTGATACTTCTCTTTCGGCTTGTTCGATGGACAGGCGCCTGGTTAAATAACTCCACAACACCTTCCAGCCGATGTGGGAAGCCAATGCAATCGGCCGCTTCCTTAGCCGCACTATTTGCTCCGCTTCCTGCAGGCACTTTTGAACGATGCCGGTTTTCAGGAGAATCAAATTCCCCCCGGTAAAGACCCCTTCCCGCAGACTGACATAGGTACGTTCCACCCCGGGGTACTTTTCCTCATTGACTTTCTTGCTGACAATCGGATAAAAGAAATCTCCCTCCAAAGCACGGCAAGTCTCGATAAAATGATCGATGGCTTCCGCGGTCAGTAACGGAATATCCCCGGTGACCAGTAAAAGCCGGCCTGTTTCCGGAGGTACTAAAGAATAAGCCTGCCGGAAACTCTCCACCGGTGTGGCGCCTGCCTTCACCACTTGCAGGGTCATCTTTTTTTCCGGCAAACCTTGCCGGGTCCCATCCTGCAGGCACCTTTCCCGCAAGGCCTCCACCGGCCCCGCGATAATCATCCGGTCCACATAAGAGGAGCCCCGTAACGCTTCGATCACATATTCCACCGCGCAGCGGTCGCCGATCTTGACTAAGGAATTGGCTCCTCCCGCCAACACTATGGCCACCGTCATCGTTCTCACCATCACTTCATCAGGTCATTATCCCGGGTCGTCATCTCTTATTTCCCCTTTTTCAGGAGATTACCCCTTTTTTGTTGAGAAATTTAAGCATCTCCTGTTCGGCATATTCGATATGTTCCTGCCCCAGTTTTTGGGCCAAAGAAACATTCCGCTGCCCAATCGCTTCAACAATTGCCTTGTGTTCTTCCAGGCTTTTTTTCTTCCGCCCCGGCTGCCCCATCGAAGTTGAACGCAAACGATAAATCTGGTCCTTTAAATTCATCAGGGCGTTAATTAAGCGTTCATTGCGGGAAGCCGCATAGAATAATTCATGCAAGCCAACGTCGGCCTCGACGGTAAGCGAAAGATCTTCATTGTTTAGATAAGCGCTCTCTTTTAACAAGAGTTGCTCCATCTGCTCGATTTCGTCAGGGGTGGCTCTTTCCGCAGCCAGGCCGCAGGCCAGAGCTTCCAGGGCCGCCCTGATTTCAAAAACCTCGTGCACATCTTTAAAAGAAATTTCTGAAACATAAGCTCCTTTGCGGGGAATGATGACCACAAAGCCCTCCTGTTCCAGCCGGCGAATCGCCTCCCGCACCGGAGTGCGGCTTACTCCTAATTCTTCCGCTAAATCCTCTTCTATCAACCGTTCCCCAGATGGGAACACCCCTTCCAAAATCGCTTTCCGCAGAGTTTCAAAAACCACGTCACGCAAGGGTTTAAACCGATCTACCTCCACTGTTTCCAAACGCTTTTTCCTCTTCATGCTAAAACCATCCTTCCAGCCAGATCCTCGCGATTGGTTGTACGAACAACTACTACTTCCCAGTCCTGCTTAGAAAACGAAGCGGCCAGTTGCTCCGCTTCCTGCCGGTTCGCGGCAAAAGCGAGCAGCGTCGGCCCACTGCCTGCCATCATCACCTTGCACGCTCCTAATTCCTCGAGCTCTGTTTTCCATTTTCCAAGCTGTGGAAACAAATTAAAGGTAGACTCCTCTAAGACATTGGCCAGATGGGCCAGGATTAATTCCTGATCCTGTTTTTCCAGTCCTGCTAATACTTTTTCCGTGTCGGGTCTTTTTATAGTATTTACCCTGGTCAGGTTTTCATAAACCTCCTTCGTGGAAACACTGAAGGGAGGCTTGAAAAGCGTAAGCCACATTTCCGGGGCTTCAGCACAGGCTTGGAGTAACTCGCCGCGGCCTTCGCCCAGAGCCGTCAGGGGTTCCAAACAAAAGGGCACATCGGAGCCCAACTGCGCGCCGTAGTTTCTTAATTCGGCCGGCGACAAACCCAGCCCTTCCAGTTCGTTGATCCCCAAAAGCACCGCCGCCGCATCGGCACTCCCGCCGGCCAGCCCGGCCGCTAAAGGGATCCTTTTGGTGAGGTGAATTTTAAATCCGGAAAGCCGGGGAAAGTCTTCCTGGAGTAATCTTGCCGCCCGGTAGGCCAGATTATCCGCGCCCGTGCTCAATTCCGGCCGGTTACAGGTTAACGTGATCTCCCGCTCTTTTCCGGACCGTTTTTCTATTTTTTCGATTTCCACCAGGTCAAAGAGACTAATACCCTGATAAATCGTCCGCACTTCATGGTAGCCATCAGCTCTCTTTCCTAGTACGTCTAAAGTTAGATTAATTTTGCCGAAAGCCTTGCAGCTTATTTTTTTCATCTTGCTCCTTACTCAGCCTTTTTCATCCGTCTTTCGTCGTTGTTTATTCCTCTCTTCGTCAGCCCTTTTTTAAATGCCAACTTAAGGTAATTTGTTATCTATTTTACCACGCAAGCCCGCCCCGGTCAAAGAAAAAGTTCAATGATAATATTTTTATTTTCTACATAATTCTTCCTCATAATACAACCTCATAATTCAACCTCGGCCCAGCCGCAAAAACCTTTATCCGGAAAGGGACGACCGCTTGTTTTTTTCGTATTTGGCCCTTTCGGCTTTGTTCAGCACCTCTTTCCTTAAGCGCAAGGAGTTCGGGGTAACCTCCAGGTATTCGTCGTCCTCCAGAAACTCGATACATTGCTCAAGGGACAGAAGCCGCGCCGCCTTTAGTTTCACGGTCTCGTCCTTGGTGGAGGAACGCATGTTGGAAAGCTGCTTTTCCTTGCAGACATTGACCACAATATCCTGTTCGCGGCTGTTTTCCCCGACAATCATCCCTTCGTAAACCTCCACTCCGGGCGTAAGAAAAAGGATCCCCCGCTCTTCCGCCGCCAGCAGGCCGTAAGTAGTGGCCGTACCGGTCTCCCATGCAATCAGCACGCCGTTGCGGCGGCGGGTAAGCTCGCCCCGGTATTCCTTATAGCCGTCAAAGCTGTGGTACATCACCCCGTAACCCCGCGTATCGGTAAGGAATTCCGTCCGGAAGCCGACCAGACCCCGGGCCGGAATAGAGTATTCCAGTCGCACGCGCCCGCCGGTGTTGACCATGTTCAAAAGGTCCCCTTTGCGGGCCCCCAGCTTTTCCATCACCGGGCCGACACTATCCTCCGGAGTGTCAATAACCAGATTCTCAAAGGGCTCCAGCTGCTTTTCCCCTTCCCGTTTCAGGATGACCTGGGGCTTCGAGACCTGGAATTCCAGCCCTTCCCGGCGCATGGTTTCGATGAGGATGGCCAAATGCAATTCTCCCCGGCCGGAAACCAGGAAAACATCGGGACTGCCGGTATCTTCCACCCTTAAGGAAACATCCTTCTCCATTTCTTTCTTCAGGCGTGCGCCCAGCTTCCTTGAAGTGACCGGCTCCCCTTCTTGGCCGGCAAAAGGCGAATCATTCACGAGAAAGCTCATCTGCAGGGTGGGCTCGTCGATCTTCAGCAGGGGCAGCGGGTCCGGTTGATTGAGCTCACAGATGGTTTCTCCGACAAAGACTTCCCCTAAGCCTCCGACGGCCACGATCTCTCCCGTTCCCCCTGCTTCAATCTCCACCCGCTTCAAACCGGCAAAACCAAAGAGCTTGGCCACCCGGCGGTTTTCCAGGCTACCGTCTCTTTTGACCAGGGTAATGGTGCTGCCGCTTTTAATCGTGCCCCGGCTGATTCTGCCGATGGCCACCCGGCCCAGGTAGTCATTGTAATCCAGCAAACTGACCTGCAACTGCAGCGGGCCGCCCGCATCCCCGGTCGGGGCGGGAATCCTTTCAATAATGGTGTCAAACAAAGGTGCCAGGTTTTCCCCTTTCTTCCTGGCATCATAAGAAGCCCAGCCTTCCAGAGCCGAAACGTAAACCACCGGGAAATCAAGGGCCTCTTCCTCTACCCCCAAATCGATGAACAAATCCAGTACCTCGTCCACCACCTCCAGGGGGCGGGCGTTCTCCCGGTCCATTTTATTCACCACCACAATGGGAACCAGTTTCTGTTCCAGGGCCTTTTTCAAGACAAAGCGGGTCTGAGGCATGCAACCCTCAAAGGCGTCCACCACCAGCAAGACCCCGTCCACCATTTTCATAATCCGCTCCACTTCGCCCCCAAAGTCGGCATGGCCCGGGGTATCCACAATATTAATCAGGTACCCGGTGTACTGAATGGACGTATTTTTCGCCAGGATGGTAATCCCTTTTTCCCGTTCCAACTCATTGGAATCAAGGACCCTCTCCCCCACCTGCTCGTGGCCGGCGAAGGCCCCGGCCTGAACCAAAAGCTCATCCACTAAAGAAGTTTTCCCATGGTCAACATGGGCGATAATCGCGATATTACGGATCTTTGCACATTGCATTTTGCTTTTCCCCCTCGTCCTGTATCCGCTCTTCCTTAATCCCGGCGCCAAAAGGCAGGTAATAAGAGAACCAGTACCGTAAACAGCTCCAGCCTCCCCAGCAGCATCAAAAAGGCTAAAAAATACTTGCCGGCGGAAGACAGAAAGCCGTAACCCAGCCCCGGCCCGACCTGCCCCAGGCCGACGCCGGAATTGCTGATACTGGCCGCCACCGCCGTAAAGGCCGACGCCAAATCCAAGCCCTGGGCCGCCATCAATAATGTCCCGCCCATAACAATGATGATGTATAGGAAGAAAAATTGCAGAATCGCCATAATCTTTTCCTGTTCCATCACCCGATGGTCCAGCTTTAAAGGAAACACCGCCCGGGGATGCAGGTGATGACGCAGCGTGAGGACCGACTGCTTAAACATGACCAGCATCCGGTCGATCTTCATCCCGCCGCTGGTGGAACCCGCACAAGCCCCGCTAAGCATCAGAAGCATCAAAAGAAGAGTGGAAAACAAGGGCCAGGTGGTATAATCGGCTGCCACATAGCCGGTGGTGGTAAGAAAGGAGACCACATGAAAAACCGCCGGGCGGATGGTATCCTCCAGCGCGGCACCGGTCTGCGTGGTGAGATTAAAGCCAATCAGAATCACCGCCAGCAAGATCAGGTATGTATAAACCCGGAATTCACTGTCCCGAAAAAAGGGCCGGGGCGTTTTATCCCGCCAGGAAAGGTAATACAGCGCAAAATTGGCCCCGGACAAGTACATTAAAATAGTCACGGCCCACTGAATCCCCGCCTGATCGTAAAAGCCAAGGCCGGCGTTTTTGGTGGAGATCCCCCCGGTGGACACGCAGCCAAAGCTATGGCACAAGGCATCAAAAAGGGGCATCCCCAAAAGATACAGACCAACCGTTCCTCCTGCCGTCAAAAGTAAATAGGTGCGCCATAACACTTTGGCGGCATCACTAATCCGCGGCTTAAACTTGCGGACCATGGAAGCCCCCGGCGATTCGGCCTGAAACATCTTCTCCCCGCCGGTGCCCAGGGTAGCCAGCAAGGCCACAAAGAGCACAATAATCCCCATGCCCCCCAGCCAACAAGTCATACTGCGCCAGAACAAGATCCCCCTGGGCAAGTTCTCCACATCGGAAAGCACGCTGGCCCCGGTGGTGGTAAAGCCGGACATGGTCTCAAAAAAAGCATCCGTAAAGGAAGTAAAGGTGCCGGTAATTAAATAAGGCAGCGCGCCAAAAAAAGAAGCCAAAAGCCAGGCCAGGCTAACGATGCAATAGACCTCTTTAATTAAGAGATGGTCGCCCATTTCCGTAGTTTTATAAGCAATTAGGCTGACCAGAAAAACCGCCCCACTAGATAAAAGAAAAGCCCATGCTTCAATCTCCCCGTAGTAGAACGACCAGAGGGCGGGAAAAAGCATCGACAAGCCGATTATCATCATGATCAGGCTAAGCGCGTAAGTAACGTTCCGATAGTTCATCAGCCGGTCCCCCTGTTATTATGTTAAGTAGTCCAGGGCCCGTCCCACCGCCTTGGGCAGGGCAAATAACGCCACCACATCCCCCGGTTTCAGTTCATCATTGCCGGTCGGAATGATCACCTCATTGTTCCGGTAAACGGACCCGATTAACGCTCCGGCGGGCAGGCGCAGATCCCGCAGTTTTTGATGAGCTGCCGGGCTGTCTTCCGCAATCACCAATTCGGTCATTTCCGCATCTTCATTACTTAACAGGGTTACCGAAAGGATATTGTTGCTTTTACTGACGTAACGCAGGATTTCGTTGGCCGTGAGCACCCGGGGGCTTACCCCTACATCAATGCCTACATTCTCCATTAGGTTGATATAATCGGAATGCCCCACTTGCGCTATGGTCCGTTTGACGCCCTGATTTTTGGCAATCAGGCTGACCAGTAAATTTAACTTGTCATCCCGGCTTAAAGAGACAAAGACATCCACATTCCTGATGCCTTCATTAACTAAAAAATCGATATCCGTGGCATCTCCGTACAAAACCATGGTGTGCTTGAGGTTTTCCGCCAAATCAACACACTTGTTATACTCCTTCTCAATGATTTTCACGGAGTAATTTTGTTCCTCCAGCATTTTCGCCAGATGATAGCTGGTAAACTCGCCCCCTAGAACCATGATCCTCTGGGCTCTTAGCCGTTCGATGCCCAGTAATTGTTCCAGATGAACCATCTCCTCCGTTTTCGCTAGGAGAAAGATGATGTCATTGGGGAGGATCCGGTCCTCTCCGGCGGGGATGATTAACTGTTCGTCCCGCTTAATGGCCAGGATGAGGAAGGGGCAATCCAGCTTCAGCTCCTTTAGGCACTTGTTGATCACGTTGGATTGTTCCTTAATGCGCAGTTCCAAAAGTTGAATCTTCCCGTCGGCATAGTATTCCACATCCAAAGCTTCGGGAGCGTTAATCAGTTTGACAATTTCCTGCGCCGTTACCAGTTCAGGATTAATAATCCGGTCGATTCCCGGAAAAGTCTTGCTGATTTCCTGGTTCTGGTTAATATAGTCCAAATTCCGGACCCGGGCGACGGTTTTTTCCACGCCGTAGGATTTGGCCACCATACAGGCAATCATATTCACCTCATCGCTGGCGGTTACGGCAATGACCAAACCGGCTCCCTTCACGCCCGCTTCTTCCAGCAAGGCGCTGCTGGCGCCGTTGCCCATCAACACCTCCGCGTCCAAATACTCGCGGATTATTTTCGCCCGCTCTTCTTCTTTTTCGATGACCACAACTTCATGCCCCTCTTTGACTAAAACCTTCGCTAAATTGTAGCCGATTTTCCCTACTCCGATAATAATTGCTCGCATTTGCTCCAGGCTCTCCTTCAATGGTCTTAAAAAATTCTGCCCAACGTAATTCTAAATATTTTAATGTTTTTTATTCCTTGTCTACATATCTTGTTTCTTTTCAGATATAATTATTTTATAACAAATTTCTTTGCGTCGCAAAAATTATAGTAACGCGAAGCTTTAGCCTTGTCAATGCTTCTTCCACCGACACGCCAAGAAAAATTTGAGGAGGTTGACGCATGAGGTTGTTTAAAACCGAGCAACTGGCTACGGCGGGTTTCATGGCCGCGCTGGTGATGGTCGGCACCCTAATCATTCAAATCCCCACCCCGACCAAAGGGTATATTCATATCGGAGACAGCATGGTTTATCTTTGCGGTATCCTGCTGGGTCCGGTTTTAGGGAGCCTGGCCGCGGCCATCGGGTCAGCAGCAGCGGATCTCATCTCCGGTTATACCATTTATGCCCCGGCGACCTTCCTGATTAAAGGAGTGGAAGCCCTGGTTACCGGTGCTTGTTTTTATGCCGTAAAGAAAAAAAGCGATTCCCTTTGGCGAATCACCGCCGCAAGCCTTTGCGGGATTTGCCTGGGCGGCCTGCTGATGGTGAGCGGCTATCTCGCCTACGAGACCTTCCTGTATGGTTTCCCCACCGCTGTTTTAAGCATGGTCGCCAATATTACCCAAGCCGCCGGCGGAGGGCTGCTGGCGCTTCCCTTGATTCTTACCCTGCAAAAATACAAACGCTATTAGATCCTTCCTATTTTGCCCGCCGGGCCAAAGAAAATGCAAAGGGCTGGCGGACAGGCAAGGGGTCTGGGCGCACAGGAGAGCCTGGGTGGGGGCGCATCCATATTAAAAAGCCGGCAGCGGGGCTCCATTTATCCCCGCTACCATCTTGATCTCCTTTTAGCATTAATCATTAATAGCACTTTTTCTCCAGCATAAAATCCTGCACATGATTCAGCAATTCCCCGAAACGTTGAAAATGCACGACCTCCCGCTCCCGGAGGAAGCGCAGGACATCGGTCACCTGAGGATCATCGGACAGGTTGATCAGCCAGTTATAAGTGGCCCGCGCTTTTTGTTCCGCCGCCATGTTTTCATGAAGGTCCGCGATGGGATCGCCTTTGGCCTGAATGTAAGCGGCTTTCCAGGGGTTGCCTACCGCATCTACATAAAAGAGGGCGCGGTCATGATCGGCATAATGCCCACCTAAGCCGGCAGCCTTTAACTCCTCGACTGTCGCGTCCTTAGTCAGTTTATAGACCAGGGTTCCAACTATTTCCAAATGGGCCAGCTCTTCCGTGCCGATGTCGTTCAAGGTGGCCTTGGCCCGTTCGGTTGGCATGGAATAACGCTGGTTCAGATAGCGCAAGGAGGCGGACAATTCTCCATCCGGACCGCCATACTGGGTGATAATCCACTTTGCCAGATGCACGTTCTTGCCGGAAACTCTAACCGGATACTGTAATTTCTTTTCATAGACCCACATCTTTTCTTTACCCCCTTTCTACAGATCCCATGGCCAAGGGGTTTCCGCCCAGCGCCAGGTTTTGGCGGAATTCGCGCCATAACCGAAATTCAACAAGGGTTCACCCCGTTGTTGTTCAAATTGTGCTTTTAATTCACAAAGTTCCTTATGCAACCGATTGTATTGTTCAAGTGCTCTGGTGTCCTCCGGGTGGGTGTCCAGATAAAGGTTCAATTCCAGAGCGGCGAAAGAAACCTGTTGAATCCTCTGCAATAAAGAAGGACAAGGTTGAACGTTAGTATTCACAAGGAACACCCCCTCCGAATGATAATCGACAAGGTTTGGGCCCTTCACACGGCCCGTATTGCCCTTGCGGCATATACAGTTCAGGGAAGATCGTCCCCTTGGCCAATCCTTCGGCGGGACTGAAGACCGTCCTCATGAACTGCCAGGGCACATAAGCATGCGCCAGCCGGAAATAAGGGCACATAAAGGGAGGGGCCGTAGGAACAGGAGCCTGAAAAGGCAGCCCTGGGCCCCCCTGTCCAAACGGTGACGGGCATGGTTCAAAAGGCGAACCCGGGGGCATCCCCGGAGCTCCAAAGAGTGGCGCTCCCGGCATCATGGGCGGACAGGGCAGCAGGGGACAGGCCGGTGGCCTTGGCCCTTGTTCCGAAGACGGACAAGGCAGCGACGGCGGGCAGGTCATCTCCGGCGGGCAGGTCATCTCCGGCGGGCAGGTCATCTCCGGCGGCGCAGCCACCTCTTCGAGGGGTTGGGATTCAGGCGAGGGCACAGCAGTTGTATTATCTAACCCATTCTGAGCGGGAAATACCTTAAAGGTGTAATTTTTCAACTTGATTCCCTCCTTTGGCAAGTCATATTCTAGTCTATGCGGCTACCGGGAACATTGTCCCTGTTCGTAGAAAAATTTAGTATAAAACTTTACTTAAGTTTTATAATTTACATATTACTTATTTCTTGATTTTGACAACTTTAGCATGTTATAATAAGTTGTAAGTTGTTTTGTTTAACTATACCCCCTCTTTCACATATTTTTAAACCTGCCCTCCCGAAAAGGCAGGTTATTTCTTTGGGCAAAAAAAGGCCATCAGTGTTCGTCGGGGGGCGACGGCAACCATAGGTTGCTGCTCTGCTGCCGCTTCCTGCATCTCAATCCACTGATGGCCTTTCCGTTTTTGTACGGGACTATTCGGTTTTCGGGAAAAACTCCTGTCTATTTCAGAACCTTCGGAGGTTCATTGTCCTTGGGATTAAAAGGTCGCCCGGGCCGTCCACCGGCCCCGCCAGGTCTGCCGTCCCTTCTTTCTCCAGGCGGTCCCATGCCGTCTTCATTTCCGCCACCTTCCGGTCTTCTTCCCCGGTCTTCGCCTTCACCACGGCCTTCGTCCGGCCCTCTCCGGCGGCCTTCGCCTTCAGTTCCGGCTTCGTCTTCTTCCAGCCGGTTTCCCTGCCCCCATTTAGGACCTTGATATTTATACTCTCTACCTTCGCCCGACCCTTCATCTGCCGGTCCTCCCGGAATATTGCCTTCTTCACCTTCAAACCAATCCTCATCTTCCGGCGCGCCTTGAGGCTCCGGCCTGCCTTGAGGCTCCGGCCTGCCTTGAGTCTCCGCCCCGGCTCGTTCTCTCTCCAGGAGCCGGCTGTTAATGCTGTTTTCGTCTTCATGGAGCGACTTCAGGGAAGGAATGACCTGCACCCAGATGTTTCCGGCTTTAAGCTTCATCAGGTCGCCCTCTTCGTCCAGGAAATACATGGGCGCATCTACGTCTTCTTTCACCCAATAACCGATCATTCTCTTACCATTAATATAATAGAGCGCACCGCCTTCGCCGACAATCTGCACATCCGAATAGGTTTCGCGGTTTTCTTTATAGCTCTCGGTATTGACAAGTAACACAATCACGTTATCGGCAGTAATGGACGCCCCGCTTTTTACTTTATGGGGTTCGCCGTTAATTAAGCGGAGGTATTTATCCGTACCCTTGTCGTATGCCCAGCCCACCTTGTACAGGTAGTCCTTGGCCAGGGAATAATCAATGGTGATTTGGCCCGTAAATTCTTCGCCGTCCCAGGCGCGACCAACCGGAGGCAACTCAGGCGGTTTTACTTCATAGCCTTTTTTCGCCGCGCCTTTTAATAATAAATCGGTGCTGGTGTATAGATTATGGGGCATCCTTCTGCCTTTATCGCGCCAGAAATATGGCCCCGCATTATAGATCTCATCTAAAGTATTTACCCCCAGGGAAGCAATAGTGTGCAAGGTTCGCGCACTCCCGCCCGCATGTGCCAAAGGCGCATCATAACCACAGGCGAGTTTTACGAAATAATCACGGGCACTGCGAATCGGTCCGATTTCCTCGGCTGCTTGCGTATAGAAGAGCGCCATGAACCGCGTAATCCCGCCTTCCGCGATGATTTCATATACGATATCGGCTTTGTCGAGTCCGCTTTGAGGACGAGCTTTGGAGAAATTGTCGCACATCACGATGACGGCTCCCGGCAGGGCGGCCTTTTCCGGTCTAACGATGTCCGCATCCCTAATTTGCCTCGTCTCCCTGGTCTCCTCGACCTCCTCAGCTTCCTCGGCCTCGGCCTCAGCCTCGTCAAGAGCGCCTTCTTCCTCTTCACTTTCTTCTAATCCGTACTCTTCTTCAGCTTCAAAAAAATCAAAATAGTCCGAGCCCTCTTGTGTTTCTTCGGTGCCCTTTAATTCTTCCGGTAAAGTGGCATCTCCTGTTTCCGAGTCTTCTCTATCGATAACAAATACCCATAACAAAAAGACAAACGCGGCTAACAACAATATCCTGCCCACCCATACACGCATGAACGCCACCTCCAATTCTTACAAATAGCAGATCCCGACAGCCCCGTTTCCAAAATACTTAAATAGTTTCGAATATTATATACTTTAAAGATTATACATCCGCCTGCCTTTTTCCTGCTTTTTTCCCCGAATCTTTTCATCACAATTTTCGTACAATATAGACCCCATCAACAAAAAATAACATTGTCTAATAATTTAGGGCCGGACTTATCCCGCTATTTCTCAAGCAACCGGCCATAGGCATGGGGTAGGCGATTGGCTACGATATCCGTTCCCGGAACGATGGTTTTATTACGGGCCAGCGCCAAATCCAATTGCGCCGAGATAATTTGGTCTCCCTGGCCAAAAGCACTCGCCACCAGATTCCCCCCGGGAGCGGCGATGGAACTAAGGCCACAGCCCTTTTCCCCCCAAACATTGCCGGCAATCAAAAACACCCTGTTTTCGACCGCCCTAGTTCGCGCAAAGAGGCGATGGTAATCGGAAGAAAAACTCGTCACCCAGCACAGCAAATCGGCCCCTTTTAGCATCAGGCACCGCGCCACTTCCGGGAGCAAGCCTTCGTAGCCCATCATGATCCCAAGCCGGCCATAAGGAGTTTGGACCACCGGCTGTTCCGTCCCGGCGGCAAAACGGTGCGCCTCATGCTGAGCCAAATGGCACTTTTCCGCATAATGCACTTCCCCGGAAGGCAGGATTAAAGCGGCCGCCTTTACCTTCTGCGTTCCTTTCGAAAGCACGGTCCCGAGCACAAGCATCAGCTCATATTGCGCCGCGTACTCGCGGGCAACGGAGAGGATTTTTTTCGTCGCCCCTTCTTCAAACAGACAAGCCAACTCGGGAAAAACCAGAAGCCTTAAGCCCTGCAGGGCAGCCCTGGGGATTAGCTCCTGCAGTTTTGTCAGCAAGGCCGTGACCGTTAAATCCTCTTTTAACTGAACCGCACCGGCGTAGAGACTTAATGCTGCCGGAACCACCTTTTCTCTTAACACTTCCGCTACCGGCGGCTCTTCGCCGGCACAAAGCGGATGATATAGTTCCGGGCGGCGCCCCTTAAGCAGGTGAAAATCCTCATTAAGCCTTTTGTCATCACTTAAAGTAACATCGAGGGTAGCGGAAAGGATGTCTTCCTGATGAGAAGGAGCCACGGCCAGCTCATAGCCGTTCGGTGAGATAATGCAGCTTCTCCCGCAATAAACGATGCTTTCCGCTTCCACTCCTACCTTATTGGCGGCGATATACCACACCTTGTTTTCCACCGCCCGGCTCGGCAGGATATATTCATACTGGGGGTTACTAAGCTGATGAGGATTGGGGCCCGAACTGACCCAGTTGGTTACATCCACAATTATCTGGGCTCCGTTTAAAGTGAGGATCCGGGAAATTTCCGGCTGCCGCCCGTCGGCGCAGACAATCATCCCGATCTTTCCTAACTCCGTGCTGAAAACAGGATAAGCGGCACCCGGTGAAAACCATTGGCGATCATAGTGCCACAGAAACGATTTCCGTGCCGTGCCGAGGATTTGACCCTGGCGATCGATCAAATATGCGGAATCATAAAGGCTGTCCCCTTCGATTTCGGGGACACCGACAATAAGATAAAACCGGTTTTGCCGGGCCCTGGCACAAAAAGCGCTCAGGGCTTTCGCCAACCCTTCCCGCAGATGCTCCGGCAAGCCGTGGACGGCGGCCTGGTCCAGAAAATAGCCCGGATAGACACATTCCGGAAGCACAACCAAATCAGGCCTTTCCATTTTCGCCTGATCAATCATTTCCAAAGAAAGGGCCAATGCTTTCTCGGCATCCTGAACATTATTGGCCCATTGTTGAATCACCGCAACTTTGATTGACATGCCTCATCAACCCCTCAGCTCATCTTCTTGGGAAAAAATTGTGAAAGGCATCCTCATAGACTTGTCAAGCCGAGGATGCCCGAAGCAACGAAGCCCCTTATGCTAATTGTTGCGCTAAAGCAAAAATTCTTTTGTCTTCCTCTGTTTCCGGCTCAATCTGGCTAATTCCGTGGGGCATGGCGCGCCCATGCTCATCCACATGAACAAAGGTCAGAAAGCCGTCGACAATAAATTCTCCATCCTGGGTGGTCACTTTGACATAGGACATCAGCCTGGAGCGCCCCACCCAGATAATTTTGCTGGTAAACTTGATGGTGTCCCCCTTATGAATCGGTTTCGTAAACAGCATCCCATGAATCTTCAGGCATACGATGTTTTCGGGGGACGTCATTACCGCCGCCGGGATAAAGCCGGCTTCTACAAACCATTCCGCGCACCGGCCCGCATAAAGAGTGCCATGATGATTGAGATCTTCTCCCTTGATCAGTCTGTGCGTCGTAAATTCCTTGATCTTCATCTCGTCTTCCTCCTGTAATGTTAATTTCGAATGTTACTACAGATAATACCGGTTACTATGTATTATAGCACGATTGGATTTATAAAAAAGCCCCTGTGGAAGAAGCGGTGTGCTGTTGCCTTTGTTGCAGGGCAACCAAATGCCTTCCCCTCCTGGCTAAATGGGGATGGATCGTATTGGTAACCTTTTTCGGCACACAAATATATTATCTTACACAAAAGAAGCTATGGCTAGAGATACTTTTGTCTTGTTTTGCCGAGAAGGGTCTTTTCATGTCGTTAACTGCAAAAAGGAAGCACCTTAGACCTTGCCCTAAGATGCTTTCCCGGCATGCTTCCTTTAGAGATGATTCTCCAGATGGTTCACCTGCTTAACTGGGGTGCCCACCGGATGCGCTTTTCCGCTTACGCTTCGCTCTTGATTTTATGCACCACTTTGTACCCGTTTTCCTCCAGTTTCTTTTCGATCTCGTCCGTATTTAACATGTTGGTTCTGATTACTACGTCACTCTTGCCCCCACTGCCTCTGTATACGGCAATATGGGTAATATTCGCATTAAAGGAGTTGAAGATCCCGCCAATTGTTTCGACCGCCCCTGGTACATCCGCCGCTTCCACGGTAATCCTGCTGCCTTTGTCCCGAAAACCTAGCAAGTCAATAAAAGCATCAAAAATGTCGCTTTCCGTGATAATCCCCACCAGCCTGTTATTCTCCATGACCACCAGCGAACTTATCCTGTTTTCCCGCATCAGCACGGCGGCCTCCTCCAGCAGGGCATCGGGGGAAATCGTGATGACTTCTTTGGTCATGGCATCGCCAACCTTCGCTTTGGACAACAGGTAGTTCAGCTCAAAAACGCTTAACGTAGTGGCCTTCGGGGAGGATAGGGTCTGGATATCCACATGGGTAAGCATCCCCACAACCTTATCACCGTTGACGACCGGAATGCGCTTGATATTTTTCTCCCGCATCAATTCAATCGCTTCATTAATCGACGCATCGTAGGAAATAGTGTATGGATTGGCGGTCATTTTCCTTCTTACATACATCCTACTCACCTCCTAAATAAGCTTTTTGAATTTCATTGCTCCTGGCTAGTTCCTCTCCGGTCCCGCTCATCACAATCGAACCGGTTTCCAGGACGTAGGCCCGATGAGCAATCGATAAAGCCATGCTGGCATTTTGCTCGACCAAGAGAATCGTGGTGCCGGCCTCGTTAATATCCTTGATGATCGAGAAAATCTCCCGCACCAAAAGCGGCGCCAAGCCCATGGACGGTTCGTCCAGCAAAAGGATGCGCGGCCTGGACATTAGAGCGCGTCCCATGACCAGCATCTGCTGTTCCCCGCCGGACAAGGTCCCGGCCGTTTGTCTACGGCGTTCGGCGAGAATCGGAAAACGTTGGTACACGTTTTCCAAATCCTTTTTTATATTATTCTTGTCTTTTCTCAAGTATGCGCCTAATTCGAGGTTTTCGAAAACGGTCATTTCCGGGAAAATTCTTCTCCCTTCCGGCACCTGGGAAATCCCCAGTTTCACCCGTTCCGGGGCCGAAAGATAGGTAATCGCTTTCCCCTCCAGCAGGATTTCCCCGCCGGTCGTTTTGTTTAAGCCGGAAATCGTCCGCAGGGTCGTGGTTTTACCTGCCCCGTTGGCTCCGATTAAGGTAACGATTTCTCCCTCGTTAACCGTTAAAGAAATATCCTTCAACGCATGAATCACGCCATAATATACGTTCAGATTTTTGATCTTAAGCATGACTGACCTCCTCCCCCAAATATGCCTCAATGACACGCTTGTTGGCTCTGATCTCGGCAGGTTTACCGGAGGCAATCAGCATTCCGTAGTCCAGCACATAAATCCGCTCGCAGATTTTCATCACCAGCGACATATCATGCTCAATCAAGAGGATGGTTAAATCAAATTCTTTCCGCAGCCACTTAATGGTCTCCGTCAGAGAAGCGGTTTCCTGGGGATTCATCCCGGCCGCCGGTTCATCCAGCAACAGGATCACCGGCTTGGTCGCCAGAGCCCGGGCGATCTCCAGGTGTCTTTGTTCTCCATAAGGAAGGTTCTTGGCCAATTCGTTCTTTTTATGAGCCAAATGGAAAATATCCAGCAAACGCTCGGCTTCCTCTTTTAAGCGATCCTCTTCTTTATGATATTTATTAAAATGTAAAAAAGCCGACGGCAATTGATACTGGATATTCTGGTGCATCGCAATCCGCACATTATCCAGTACCGTTAAGTCCTTAAAAAGCCTGATGTTCTGAAAGGTCCGCGCCAAACCGGTTTTGGTCACATTATACGGCTTTAATCCTCCAAGCTCCCGCGGGTTCTTCTCCTCTTCCAACTGCAGTTTGATACTGCCCGAGGTGGGTTCATATACTCCGGTCAGCAGATTGAATAGAGTGGTCTTCCCGGCGCCATTTGGTCCGATTAAGCCAACAAGTTCGCCTTTATTCAGGTGCATTGATACGTTCGATACGGCAGTAAGTCCACCAAAAGATTTAGTTACTTTTTCGATAGAAAGTAATGGCATGCTGGGCTCCTCCTTTACTCTATTCTCTCATTTTTTCGACGAAATTTAAAGAGATCCGTGATTTCTTTTGTCCCCAACAAGCCTTGCGGACGGAAAATCATAATGATGACCAAAACCAGGGCGTAGAAAATCATCCTGACCGCAGTAAAAGATTGAAGAAAAGTAGAAACCAGGGCCAAAAGAACCGCTGCGATAATTGAGCCGGTAATACTGCCCATCCCGCCCAAAACAACGATTACTAAAATGTCAATTGACTTTAAGAAACCAAAGGTGTTGGGCTTGATGAAATAAAAGTACGAGGCGTAAAGGGCTCCTGCAATGCCGGCAAAAAAGGAGCCAATCGCAAAAGCCATCACCTTGAACTTCGTTGTGTTAATCCCCATGGATTCCGCGGCAATCTCGTCCTCACGAATGGAAATGCAAGCACGGCCATGAGAAGAGCGAATAAAGTTATTGATCAGAACAATGGTTAAAACCACAAAAAGATACATCCAAAACCAGTTGGTATAGCGGGGAATCCCGCTTAACCCGGCCGCCCCGTTGGTAATCTCCAGGTTTAAGAAAACAACCCGGATAATCTCGGCCATACCCAGGGTCGCGATGGCCAGGTAATCACCCTTCAGGCGCAAAGTCGGAATACCGATCAGAATCCCCACAATCGTGGCCGCCAGCGCGGCGGCAAGTATTCCCACGAGAAACCCCGCCACCGAATCAAAGCGCATCACGATTAGCGCGCAAACATAGGCGCCGATGGACATAAAGCCCGCGTGGCCCAGGGAAAACTGCCCGGTAAAACCGGTTACCAGATTCAAGCTTACGGCCAGAATAATATTGATACAGATCGTGGCCAGGGTTATTTCATGAAAACTGGTGATAAACCCGACGGACATCAGGACCTGAACAAGGACAAAGGTTAACAAAATGCAGCCTAAAATCAGGAGGTTCTTTTTGGTCAATACGCTTGTCATTTTCGCTTACACCTTCTCTCTCGTATTCTTGCCCAGCAGTCCGCTCGGTTTGATAATCAGAATAACGATCAGGAACAAAAAGACCGCCGCGTCTCGATACATGGAATTACCATAACCGGACACAAAGGTTTCCATCGTCCCGATGGTCAGGCCGCCAATCATGGCGCCTGGGATACTGCCAATCCCGCCGAACACCGCCGCGACAAAAGCCTTCAGGCCAGGCAAAATGCCCATCAGCGGGTCAATGGAGTTATAATAAATGCCGACCAGTACCCCCGCCGCACCCGCAAAAGCGGAACCAATGGCGAAAGTGTAAGATATCGTACTGTCCACCTTGATTCCCATTAATTGAGCGGCATCCGGGTCGATGGACACGGCCCGCATCGCTTTCCCGGTTTTCGTTTTATGCACAATAAACTGCAGCAGAATCATCAGCGCAATGGCTGTTAACACAATATAAATCTGCTGCATATTAATAACCACGCTGCCCAAATGGAAAGCCTTTTCCGTTAGCACCTTCGGATAGGAACGCACTTCCGCCCCCACAAAAAACATCATGACGTATTCCAAAAACAAAGACACACCGATGGCGGTGATCAAAGCGGCAATCCGCGTGGAATTCCGCAAGGGCTTATAGGCCACTTTTTCGATAACCACGCCGATAATGGCACAACTGATCATCGCCACAAGCAAAGCTGGAAAAAAGCCCATTTTCCCATAAGTAATGGCCGCAAACCCAACAAAGGCACCAATCATATACACATCGCCGTGCGCAAAGTTTATCAATTTGATAATGCCATAGACCATGGTATATCCCAAGGCAATCAGTGCATATATGCTGCCTAACGAAATGCCGTTAACCACCTGCTGCAAGAATTGTTCCAATCTTATGCACCTCCGAATTGTGTTAATTCTCACCCTAACTTAATTATTTTAGCCTTTTTAAATACCATAGTCAATAAAACAAAAAAAGGAGGGCCGGTCATTAAATCCAGTGCCCCGGCCCTGCTCAAAACTTAGCTCTTGAAAATTGTTGGTTATCTTTTCTTGTCTTATTAATTTATTTCGGTTCTACCTTCACGCTGGAAGCCTGAACCCCGTTTTCCAAGCCAATAACCACGATTGATTTAATCGGGTTGTGGTCCGGACCCATGCTAAAGGATCCGGTTACGCCCACAAAGTTTTCGGTGTTCGCCAAAGCATCTTTGATTTTTTCAGGTTCAGGCGAACCGGCACGTTTAATCGCATCGGCAATATATTTCCCGAGGTCATAACCAAGGGCATGGAAGGCATTGGGTTCTTTGCCGTATTTTGTTTTGAAGTCTTCGATGAATTTTTGGACCAGGGGATCCTGATCTAAATTGGAATAATGGTTGGAGAAATACACATCGTTCAAAGCCTCGGCTCCGGCTAATTCAAGCAGCACCGGGGAGTCAAAGCCGTCGGCACCCAGAATCGGCGCGCTAATATCAAGATCGCGGGCTTGTTTAATAATTAGACCAGCTTCCTGATAATATCCCGGAAGGAAGATAACATCGAATTCCTGCCCTTTAATTTTGGTCAAAATCGCATTGAAGTCTTTATCTTTGGCCACATAGCCTTCTTCACCAACGATTTCGCCGCCTCCCGCGGTAAAGGTTTCTTTGAAGTTCTTAGCCAAGCCGGCCGCGTAATCGCTGGATTTGTCCTGAATGATTACCGCTTTTTTAGCCTCAAGATTATTGAGCGCAAAGTTGGCCATGGTGACTCCCTGGAAGGAGTCATTGAAACAAAGACGGAAAACATATTCATTGACGTTGCCGTTTTTGTCTACCGTCACCCCTTCGTCCGCCGTGGCTGAAGCAGAGATAATCGGAACCTTATTGGCCATCGCTACAGGAATGGTCGCCATGTAGCTTCCGGAAGTGGCCGGACCGAGACAGGCGACAACCCCTTCCTGGGTCATCAGTCTGGTGGCCAATGCGGTCGCTTCGGCAGTATCGGACTTGTTGTCAACGGTGATCGGTTCGATTTGCAAACCGTCAATTCCGCCGGCAGCATTGATTTCATCAAAGGCCATCATAATACCGTCCACCGATGCCTCGCCATAGGAAGCGACGTCACCGCTTAATTCGTAGTTGATGCCGATTTTGACTGTTTGGGCATCCTCGGTTTGGCCTCCGCACCCGGCAACCATAGTCATGGCGAAGACCAATGTGAATAGGAACACAAGAGTCCTTTTCATGTTGAAAAAAACACCACCTTCATAAAATTTTAGTTAATCAATCTAACTAACATTGTATGATTTATGCAGCAGATATGCAATGTTTTTTTTGGATTGCCCGGCGGTGTTCTTTCTGCATAAAAATGCGCATATCGCCTATTGTATACACAAGTCGAAAGGGGGCGATTTTCTCACCTTCTCCCTTTCGCTCTTGCAGACAAGGCATAACAACGGTCCATAAAATATGCGTATATTTTAAGAAAGGAATTGTCCCCCGCTTTCCGCAGCGCCCTGATTTTTTCTTCATCTTTTGCCGGTTTTGTGCTATATAACAGCGCTGGTTTATTGCCAATTCCACTAATACAGTATTAAAACACCCCCTTGTTTTCTGCCAAATGCTAAAATCATCCTCCCCCGAATCCTTGATTGTCTCATCTGGCTTTTCTTTTCATATTATAGGATATGGCTATGATTAATCAAAGGAGGAATGAATATGAGTTGGGGTTTAATGCCGGCTGCCCGGCGACCGCAGTCAACCGCCAAACACCAAAAAGCGGCCGGCGATAATCATAAATGCGCTGCACCCGGCAAGCAGAAGCCAAACAATTCGACCGGCCATTTTCCATTTCCGTCCCCGGAGAAGGAGCGTTTCAAGGAATGCTGTGGCCTAAACGCCCCGGCCAGCCCCGGAGAACGGCGGCGAAAGGCTTTTCAGCTTCGGATGGAGGCCGCCCTGACAGCCGGATTAATCCTGCTTGCGCTAGGGCCGGAAGCTTTAAGTGTCACCAATCCTTATCTTGCTTCCACGACCCAAACGGGCTTTGCTACCTTTGGCGCCCCGCACATTTTAGACTTTGTGGTTCGCGCTGCCCGTGCGGCGCTTACGGCGGCCTGGTTCCAAAAATGGCTGGTCCACCGCCGCGCCAGGCCGGAAGAATTCGGCGGAGCCATCCATAGTAAACTTACCGGGGCGGCTGATTACCCCATCGCGGATGAAGTGCTGAATTCGAAAGCCCTGGCCCAGGTTTTCGGCAAATACGGCTCCTACTTGCTGCCCCAGGGCTATCCGGAAGGAAGCCCGGCTCATCCGGCGTATCCCTCCGGCCATGCGGCCATGATTGGGGCCGGCGCAACCATGCTTAAAGCCTTCTTCAAGGAATCTTACATCCTTCCTGACCCGGTAATGGCAAGCACTGACGGCTGCTCGCTGGTCCCGTACAGCGGCGGGGATTTAACCATCGGCGGGGAATTAAACAAACTGGCGGCCAATATTGTCATGGGCCATAATTTTGCCGGTATCCACTGGCGTTCCGACAATACCGCAGGATTACAACTGGGCGAAGCAATAGCCATCAGCATTCTGCAGGACTACCGTTATACCTATCACGAAAAGGGGTTTGGCTTTTCCTTTACAAAATTGGACGGGACTCCCCTCACGATTTAAAAAGGCGACATTACTTCCACAGCTTCCCCTTCAACAAGCGCAGGCAACAAAACAGGCGGTTGGCTCCACCCGCCTGTTTTGTGCTCATTTTGCAACTTTGCTTGAACCGGCTAAAATCAACTCTTTTAATCTCTGCCCAGCAGGTTGGACATGTTGATCCCGCCGATCAGGCCACCCTCGCCTTTCTTCTCGCCACCTCTTTTACTGGCCGCATACATCCGGTTCGCCAGGCGGCTGAAAGGCAGCGACTGTAACCAGACTTGCCCCGGTCCTTTCAAGGTAGCCAGGAACAGTCCTTCGCCGCCAAAGATGGCGCTTTTCAGGCTGCCGGCAAATTCCACATCATAGGTTATCCCTTCGGTCATCGCTACCAGACAGCCGGTATCCAGCTTGAGGACTTCCCCGACCCCCAGCTCTTTTTTAATGATGGTCCCGCCGACATGGAGAAAAGTTAACCCGTCGCCAACCAAACGTTGCATAATAAAGCCTTCGCCGCCGAATAAACCGGCGCCTATTTTTTTCTGGAAGGCGATTTGAATGGCAATTCCTTTGGCCGCGCATAAGAACGCATCCCGCTGGCAAATCAACTGCCCCCCGTATTCACTAAGGTCTAAAGCAATGATTTTCCCCGGGTAAGGTGCCGCAAAGGCCACCGCCGCTTTGGGGGCACCATGGTTGGTGAAAGTAGTCATAAAGATACTTTCCCCGGTCAAGGCCCGTTTCCCGGCTCCCAATAATTTATCTATCATCCCTTTGCCTTTATCCTCTTCCGAGCCGTCCCCAAGGATCGTATCGGATTCCACCGCGCCGTCCATGTACATCATGGCGCCGGCTTCGGCCACCACAGTTTCACCTGTGTCCAGGATGATCTCCACAAACTGCATGTCGTCACCAAAAACTTGGTATTCAACCTCGTGCGCCTTGCGCATGCTTCCTCTTCCTCCTTATAACTTAATTATCATAGTATGGTTTTGGTACTTTTCATACGTGCGGAGCGTGCTGAACTGTTAAAGCTTATTCCTCTTCCGCGGTTTTGCCGGCAGTGATGGACATATTTTTGGTCTCGGGATAATAACTTAGGACCACTTGCTCCCCTTTCTCGTTTTTCCCAAGATAAAACAGAAATTCGTCGGAGCTTGTTTCGCTGCTTTCTACCGTGAAGTCCTTTTTAATCTTTTCCAAATATTCCTGGTAATCTTCCAGCTCGACCTGCTCAAAATGGATCACCGAAGCCGTAGGGGTCTGGGCGGTGTTGATAATCTCCCCTTTGGTAAATTTCGGAACAAAATCAAGTTCCGCCGGCCATTCATTGACACCCAGGGTAAAGACTTCCCCATCCTTGCCTTTGATGGTAAAGGAGTCCCCATCAAGATCTATTTCGGCGTCCTCGGTGCCTAAAGCTTGTTCCACTAAGGTTTCCGTAAGTTTTTCCGCTGCCTTTTGTTCAAGCTGCTCCTTAATTCCACAAGCAGTGAGACCCCAAGAGAGTAACACCACTATCAGCGCAACAACTGTCTTTTTCATTTTTCTTCCCCTTTCTTTTTTAACCTTGTTGGTGCCCGCTAGCCGTTAAAAGCTCTGCCCGCCTAAAAGCCCGGTAAACTGCCCGTCCGTAACCGTTAACCAATCGGTAGCCCCCTCAATAAAGGATTGGGCTTCGGGGTTTTTCCCGAAAATGGACTCCGGTTCGCCCGAAACATTCTTAAACCGGGCGCAGGAGCCCTTGGTTCCTCCAAAGATCATCCGGTAAGTGCATAAGCCTTCGACCGCATTACCTTTCTCATACTCGACCACGTCAACATAATGTTGTTGGGCAACATACCCGTCCGGCGTTTTTGTGTATTCAAGCAGATAGGCCTGCTTGCCGTTTTCAACTGCCTTCAGCCGCAAAGAATCAGCCGCGGCATCATATCTTACCTCAAGTTCCACCTGATTACCATTCTTATCCGTTCCTTTTACCAGATAACCCTCCTCCGGAATTTTGGTAAGCTCCACCTCGTCCCTCCAGCCTGCTTGCAGCATTCGCTTTTCAAACTCCAGGTCCTCTTGTCCCATGGTGTTAATGGACTGGCCCAGGGTACTCAAAGGAATAATATAATTTAAGCTCTTCAGAGACATTGGTAAAACCAAAGGCCTTTTGACCGCTACGATCTCATGGTCCTCGCTGGCGTCAATAACATAATCGGCAAAATCATACCAGGCTGTATTATAAGCCTCATAGCTGGTACAAACAAGTCCCTTCCCGCTGTCATTCTGCCCGGAAGCGGCTTCCCCGCTTGCTACGGTTTGCGGCGCTTCAACCGATTCTGCTTCCCCCTTTTCCTGGCCCGTTTTTTCCTTGCTGCCACAGCCTACCAGCGCTAAAACCATGATCAGGATTAGAGCCAGTTTAAAAAAATGTCGCTTCAAACAAAAGACCTCCTTTTTTTCGATAATTTACTTTAACATTATAATATTATTAAAAAGTATGATAAGAGAATAGGTAAAATGTGCTTTTAATCAGTACGAAAAATAGCTTTTTACCCAGCACTTTTTTCCTTTACAAGGGGAAAAGTGGATACAAACAGAAAAAGCCCCACAACTTCCGTCATGGGGTGCTTTCTACATCTACGGCAGGGCTCTCTTCCTCCCCTGCGTTATCACTTGCTTCCTCGTCTGATCCATCAACTGAATTATCGCTTGCCAGATCCCCATCATTGGGGTCTTCAGTGCTGACATTTTCTCCTGCAGTTAAGTCTCCTTCATTAGTTGGGACGCCATCTTCTTCCACAGCCGGTGTTCCTTCTACCGACCCGATATTGATATCACCCGTAGCATAGTCATAATCTACATTTTCTCCTAAAGACTCGCCCACAAATCTTAAAGGCACATAGGTACGGTCGTTTATAATTTGCGCCGGTACATCCAACTCGATTACTGTACCGTTTACCGTGGCCCCGCCCGTGTTCAAATCCAGCACCACGACTTTATCATCCCTGGTCACGGTCACCGTTCTCGTCACTTCGTCCCAATCCACCTGGGCATCCAATCCGGTCATCACTGCCCTTAACGGAATCAGAATTCGCCCGTCGATATTGACCGGTGGCGCACCGTCATAGTCCAGAAGCCTTCCTCTTACTCTGATTTTTTCTGCCCAGTTAAGCTCTCCGGCTTGTCCATCGTGATCGTTAGTAATTTGATTGGCCGCATCAGTCGCCGGTTCAGTATGGACGTTGTTGGCCGCATTTTGTACCCCGGCAGGTTCCTGGGTTTTTGAAACATCCTGGGCCGGTTCCTGCTTATCCCTGGTGATTTTAGCATCCCGTTTTTTCTCCCCTGCCAAAAAGTGTTGCTTCTCCTTTTTATGAAAATCGGCAGCAACAACACCTTCAGCCAATAACACCAAACACATAATTACCATAAGTAAGCTCGCGGTGATTTTTTTCCTGCTTTTCCCCATAGAGGAGCCATCTCCTTTGGTTTTTGTTTCTTGGCAATAGGTTCATGACGGCTTATGAGTCCTGGATACTGGCCAAATAATCCTCAATAACGTACTGGGCAATATTCACCGAATGGTCGCCGATTCTTTCCAGGTTGCTGAGCAGGTCTAAGTAAATCGCGCCCGCATCGCCGGTGCATCTGCCCTCGTTTAGTCTTGTGATATGCGCACGACGGAATTTTTTCTCCATCTCGTCGATTTCATCATCGCTATCAATAACTTTATGCGCCAGTTCCTGATCATTTTTCTCTAAGCAGAGCAAAGCGTTTTCAAAGGTTTCCACTGTTTTGTCAAGCATCAACTTTAAGTCGCTCATGGCCTCATTGGAAAAACGAATGCCTTTATTAATCCTTACTTCGGTCAATTCCACAACGTTTTCCGTATGGTCGGCCACCCTTTCAATGTCATTTACCGATTGAATATAGGTATAGGCCAGGTTGGAGTCTTCCCGGGAAAGCTTTGTTTCCATAAGTTTGACGATATAATTGGGGATTTCCCTTTCCAACTCATTAATCGCCAGCTCCAATTCCGCTGATTTGCCGGCTTCACTTTCCACCTCCGTATAAAAATAGGCAATGGCATGTTCCAGAGAGCGTTTCGCCAGTTGGCCCATCCGGAACACTTCCCGCCCGGCCTGGGAAAGAGCCACCGCGGGGTTTCTCAGCAAACGCGGTTCCAGATACTTCGGCCCTCTTTCCACACGGGGATCTTCCCCGGGGATTAATTTCGTAACAAACGATGCTAACGCGCCGACAAAAGGCAGTTGAATAAGCGTATTGCTAATGTTAAATACACCGTGGGTCTGGGCTATTTGCATCTTAATATTCAATGTTTGCCACGAGCCTTCGAAGCCGGGCAACAACACGTAAAAATAATCGGTAATCAGGCGCACCAGTAGCGGAAATACCCCAATGACAAAAAGCGGCAGGAAAATAAGGGTCCCGATTACATTAAACATGCAGTGGGTAAGAGCCGTCCGGCGTGCCGTTACCGATGTTCCGATGGCCGCAATCAAAGCGGTGACAGTGGTGCCAATGTTATCCCCAAAAAGAATGGGAACCGCCTGGGTATAGGTGATCGCCCCCTGATAGGCCAACTCCTGCATAACACCAATCGTGGCCGCGCTGCTTTGGACTATTCCGGTGAATACCATCCCTACAAGCACCCCTAAAAGGGGGTTGTTTTCGATCCCGATCATGGCATTCTTAAAGAGCTCCATATCCTTTAAGGGTTTTAACCCGTCGCCCATGGTAGCCATGCCGAAGAAAAGCAAGCCAAAGCCAAACAAGACCTGCCCCACATTGGTGACCTTTTTATTCTTGAAAAAGAACATCAAAATCGCGCCCAGGGCGATAATGGGCAGGGCGTATTCCTCTAAACGAAAACCAATCAAGTAAGCCGTCACGGTGGTACCAATATTCGCTCCCATGATGATCCCGATGGCCTGACGCAAGGTCAAGAGCCCGGAGTTTACTAAGCCGACGGTTAAGACGGTCGTTGCCGAACTGCTCTGGATCGTTGCCGAAACAATCATGCCGGAAATAACTCCCCGCAGCGGTGTCTTCGTTCCTTTCTCCAAAAAGGCGCGCACTTTATCGCCCGCCACCTTTTGCAAAGCATCCGACATAAATTTGATCGCAAACAAAAAGAAAGCCAAGCCCCCTAAGGACATAAAAATCATCTGTTGATAGTCGATGCCCATGGTTTTCCTCCCATTTTCAACCTTTTCCCTTTATCTTTGATTTCAAAAAGATTGTTTTAAAACGCACATCCTCCAATATCCTACTACTTTTTAAGAGGAATGAACAGGCACTTTAGGGTTATTTTACCTACACTTTACATAAATTTAACAAATAACCGCCCTGCCATGACAAAAGGAAGGGCCTGTCCAGGAGCAACCCTCTTCTTTATTGTGCATATAATAATCTAGCGTTATCTCCGTCCAAAAGACAGCTTAAAAATTGAGGTGATCAAATGGCTCCTGCTAACATGCTCATCCGCATTAACCTCCAGGAAAGCAGACTTTACCTTTATCAGGGCGATCATTTAATTAATTCGTACCCTGTCGCTATCGGCAAACCCAGTACCCCTTCCCCGAAAGGCCACTGGACGATTGTCAACAAAAAAATCCTGGACGGCAGATTAATTTATGGAACCCGCTGGATGGGTTTGAGTAAACCAAGATATGGAATCCACGGCACCAATAACCCCAGTTCCATCGGGAAAGCCGTCTCGCTCGGCTGTATCCGAATGTATAACCATGATGTGGAATACGTCTTTTCGAAAGTAACCATCGGTACTCCCGTCGAAATATTCTAGGCGGCAACTCCGGTGCCCAGCCCTTTTAGCGCACAACTGCAAAAACCACATATAAAAAACCTGCCTCCTTTTTCACACGGAGAGCAGGTTTTCTCCCTTTCTTCCTTATCCCCTTACTCGATCAGCCGGTCACGATGAGCCGGGGTTCTCCGGCGCTCATTTTGCCTATGTTCCGGGCATCCGTGAGCCCTGCCTGCTGCAATCGGCTAAGCAGTTGCCCTGCTTTCTCGCCCGGTACAGCCAACAGTAAACCACCCGAGGTAATCGGATCGGCCAGGATGTTTTGATCCACCAACTCCATCCCCCTGAAAAATTCCGTTTTATCCGCCATATACTCTAAATTCGCCCAGTTCCCTCCGGCAATATAACCTTGCTGCGCCAGTTCCCGGGCGCCGGCAATAACCGGGATCGCTTGAAGATTTAACTCTATCCGGACCTGACTGGCGACGGCCATTTCCCAAGCATGACCCAACAAGCCGAAACCGGTAATGTCGGTGCAGGCATTAACCCCCACCTCTTTGGCAACTTCGGCCGCCGTTTTATTTAAGCTTGCCATTACTGCGACGGCTTTTTGGGCGACGGAAGGGGGAACCACTTCCTGCAGGACAAGGTTTCCTTCGCAGTCTTTTTTCTTCCGCATGGCCGTGGTAATAATCCCGATTCCTAAGGGTTTGGTAAGAATTAACTCATCACCCGGACGGGCGCCGGCATTGGTCCAGATTTCGGCCGGATGGGCTACTCCCGTAACCGCCAGCCCGTATTTGGGTTCCTTGTCCTGAACACTGTGCCCGCCTAAAAGCACCGCACCCGTCTCCGCTATTTTATCCGCTCCGCCCCTCAAGATCTCTGCTAATACAGAGCCGGGAAGAATATCTAACGGGAAGGCCACAATATTCATCGCCGTCAGTGGCACTCCGCCCATGGCATAAACATCGCTTAAAGCATTGGCGGCGGCAATGGCTCCAAAATCATAGGGATCATCGACCACCGGGGTAAAAAAATCCACCGTCTGAATTAAAGCCGTTTCTTCATTAAGTTTGTAAACCCCGGCATCATCTGAAGTCTCCATACCTACTAATAAACGGGGGTCTTCTTTCCCCCCTTGCGGCAAATGACACAAAACTTGTGTCAGGTCACCAGGACCGATTTTTGCTGCTCACCCGGCTTTGGTTGAATAGCTGGTAAGATAAATGCTCATTCCTCTACCTCCTAGGTGTTCCTGCCCTTCTGCGCAGCTGCTTGTTAAAATCCTGCTTTTTTTCCCCTTCTTCCCCGCTTGCTGCTTACTGCTTACTGGGGCGTTTCCTGGATCAGCTGCTTAATTCCCTCAATGATAATCTCTTCGTCTCCCGGCAACAAGGTCCGCAGATCCAAAATAAACTGATCCTTCAGAATATATCCTAAGACAGGCACCGCCACCCGGGTACGGAAGGCCTCCTCTGTTTCCGTAGCCGAAAGTCTTGGAAAATTAATTGCCAGACCTATGGAAGGGATCTCCTGTCCGGGGAGACTTCCCCCGCCCATTTGGGCCACCGTATTTTGGACCGTAATCTCGACCTGCTCACTATACTCCGCAAGAGCGGCCTGGATTTGCTCCCCTTTACTCTTTAATTCCGCCAGCGAAGCCGTAAGCATGGCATAAATCGGTATGTTTTGCATTACCGCATCGGGGCGCAGATATTCCCGTAAGGTCGCTTCTAAAGCCGCGACCGTAAACTTGTCGATTCTTAACGCTCTCATCAGGTGATTCTTCTTCATCCGGGCTAAATAATCAGCTTTCCCAAGAATCACGCCGGCCTGCGGTCCGCCTAAGAGCTTATCGCCACTGAAGCTTATCACATCAACCCCGGCCTTTAACGCTTCCCCAATGGTCGGTTCATCCTTCAAACCATATACGCTTAAATCCAACAACGCCCCACTGCCCAAATCCTCCACGAAGGGGAGCTCCTGCTCATGGGCTAGTTTGGCCAGTTCCTCCCGGTTTACGGAACTGGTAAAGCCCATGACCCGGTAGTTGCTGGTATGTACTTTTAGAATCAGACCGGTGTTTTCATTGATCGCTTCACGGTAATCATCCAAATGGGTGCGATTGGTTGTCCCTACTTCAACCAGCTTAACTCCACCCAGTTTTAACACTTCGGGAATCCGGAAAGAGCCGCCGATTTCCACTAATTCACCCCGGGAAACGATTACCTCTTTGCCGGCCGCCAAAGTATGCAGCACCAAAAGAATGCCCGCCGCATTGTTGTTCACGACAATGGCGCTTTCGGCCCCGGTTAGTTTCTGAAAAAGCCCCTCGACGTGGGCGTACCGCTCGCCACGACTTCCTTCTTCTAAAATGTATTCCAAATTGGTATAACCGGAAGCCGCCCGTTCCAGCGCTTCCCTTGCTTGCTGGCATAGGACGCTCCGCCCTAAATTGGTATGAAGAATAATCCCGGTGGCATTGACGACCCGTTGAAAATGCGGAGTCGACAACTTTTCCAAATAGACGGCGATTTCACGGCTCAAACCAAGGAGTTCAGGAGTGGCCACCAGAGGCCCTTCCTGGGGAAAGCTCACCAGCCGCTTCCGCCATTTTTCCAGAATACAACTTGCTGCTTCCGCCACCAGATTATGTCCGTATTTCACCGTCAGGGCCTTCCCCTGAGGCGAATTTAAAAGGACATGGACCGCCGGTAATTGCCTTAAACGAGCGTTTAGATCATCGCCCACACAAATCACCTTCCTCCTCCATCTGCTTTCATTGTAATGTTAATTACCAGCAAAAACAAGAGCCTGTTTATGATGAATATTTTTATTTGTATTGAAGATTTAGATATTATTCCATAACTCGGCGATTTTTAAAGCAGGCTTAATCCTGACCAGCTTGCCTTGCACTTCTTCACGCTTGATTTGGCTGGCCAATTCTTCTTGCAATTGGATGTTTTGCCCTCCACTGACCACACAAAGCGGCGGGAAAAGAATACACCACCAATTGGCGCCTTTCCCTTCCCCGATAATTATGCGGACCGCTTCGTAGTTCCCGGCGGGAAGAGTAAGGCTGCCGTAGCTTTTGACCGGGAAATGGTAGTTCCCGTAGACAGCTTTTACCGGATAGGCGTAACCTTCTTTCCCCACGAATTCGGCCGCTCTTTTTTCCAATTCGTTCAGCTTGTTTAACAAAATAGTGCGTGATTCCTCAATGCTTTGCGCTTCGCGGAACTCTTCACGCATGGTGCTGATAATCATATCCCGCACCCGGTATTTGAGTTGCTGGTCTTCCTCCCGATCACTGTTGGCCAGAATGTGCAGCCGGATAAAGGGCGGTGTATTGCTTTCCACCCATAAAGTGCATAAAAATACCAGCACCAGAATAAACAGCAGGGAAAAACCGGCAAGCCTTGTTGGCATTCTTTTCTTTGTCTTAATTGGCATAGTCCCACCCCTCACCTAAACTTTGTGGTTTGTATTAGGAATTAGTATTGCCGGTAAAAGCAATTTTTAATCATTGTAAGATTCATATTGCCAAACGATTCGTAATTCCAGGCATAAAAAAGGGGAACCTGCTAAGGCTCCCTTTCCTTGTCATCCGGTATTTACCTGTTTCTTCCTAACCCATTCCTGAAGGGCAGGGAATATTGATGACCTGGCCCACCACAAGAGCGTTGGGATTCGTAATCTGTGGGTTAACGGCGAGGATTTCCTGAACGGTTACACCAAATCTTCTGGCGATATTGAATAACGTATCTCCTTTTTGGATTACATAGGTTTGCTGGATAGTGCCCGGAGGACAACTGGGCTCAACCTCGGCTCCCCTTACGGCAACAACTACCGTAATCTCTTCTGTTTCGGTGACCTTTGCCCTGATTTCCAGTACTGCCGTTTGCCGCCAGTTGGTGGTAGGAGTACTTTCTTTGGCTTCAACATTCACGTATTCAATTCGGCCGGAAACATCAACTATGTCGCCCTCCTGAACCCCTTCAATATGAATGAATTCGGTAAAGGGCTCTTCGACGGTCAATTCACGCAACTGGTCATCCACAGCGGAAACATAATAAACCTGCTTGTGCAAGACCCCTCTGACAATCACCTTGTTCCGAATCGCTTCGCCTTCCAGGTTGCGCAGCTCAGCGTCTACCCGCGCCACTTTCCGGGCCGGAGTCGGCGTAATGATGTCCCCAAGCACATTCACCTGCCGTTGTCCCCTGCCAATGACGCTTTCAATCTTCAGGGTTCTGACATCCACCTCAGCTCCCGCTACCGCAGTGACAACACTGATCGTAATCCGGTCGGTCACCTTCGCGGTTACTTTCAGGACGACGGTTTCCCGGACGAATTTCCGGCCATTGCGGGTAACCAGTTCACTGTCCACAAACTCAATCCGGATGTCGGTGCTTACGGTAGCCCCTTCCCTGGCTCCCTCTACCGGGACAAAGACACTGAAGGGGATATCGGCCGAAGTTTCCTTGACTTCGCCACTGGGTTCAACGACATAAAAGATTTGTTTGTGCAGTTTTCCTTTGATGAGGACTTTGCCGCGCAATATTTTTTCTTCCACGTCCTGGATTTCGGCATCAATCGATTTAATCTTTTTCGTTTCAATGGGTAGTTCAATAAAGTTGTCGCTGATGTTAAACTGTTCCATGCCCGAACCGATAATGTTTTCGATGATAATTGTTTCGAAGGACGGCATAAGCCCTTCCCCGGACACACCGGTGACCACTTCCAGTTCGATGGTTTCAATAACCTTGACCCTGATCCTTAGAATACAGGTCTGATTGAAAAGCCGGTGACATCCGTTTTCACTGTGCTTCGTTTTTACGGCTTCCACATCACAGTATTCAATATCCACGTCTACTTTCGCTTCCATATCGGGATTAGCCCCTTTGATATGCACGAATTCCGTGATTTTTTCGTCCGGGACGGTAAACTCCTGGACATCGCCCGTAACACATTCCACATAATAAATCTGTTTATGCAAGGTGGCCTCTACAATGACTTTATTATCAATGATCTTGTGTTCCACATTGTTAATTTTGGTATCAACGCTTTCAATCTTTTTGGCTAGAACGGGCAGTGTGATGTCCCTGACCACATTGACCTGTTTGACCGCTTCGCCAATCACATTCTCTACCTTCAGGGTTCGGGTGGTAACCGAAATCTCAGCCATAATCTCGAAACCTCCTTTCCGCTTTGTTCTCAATTCACTTAAGTATATGCGCCAAATTGGAATTGGTTCATATACTTTTTCTTTCTACCATATCGTATGTTTTTCACAGGGGAACTGTGCCGGAATCTTAAGAAGAGCAAAAAGCATCATCCGAGCTTGTAAGCTCCCCTCATCGTCTCCGTGACGTCTTAAGGAGCGTAAAAAGAAAAGGATGCGCTTTTGTGCTGACGCATCCCTTTGCCTTGCGCAAAATTCAATTAGGCAACCTTGTTCGCTCTTCATTCGTGGTGAACCCCACTTATCTCAAATTTTACGGTTTACTGATGAAAAGCTGGGTATACATCTTCCCATAAGGCCCACCTTCCACAATCCCAATCCCGATGTGGGTGTAATTGGGGTTGAGGATGTTTTTGCGGTGCCCGGGAGAGGCCATCAGAGTTTCGTGGGCATTCTCCACGGAAGGATTCCCCGCTAAGTTTTCTCCTGCATAGCCAAATTGAATGCCCATCGTTTTCATCATCTTAAAAGAATCCCCGTAGGTTGGCGAAATATGATCGAAGTAATTCTTGTCGATCATGTCTTGTGATTTTAGCCTGGCCGCTTTCACCAGCGCCGGATCAATGGTCAACGGGGCTACTCCGGCTTTCGCCCTTTCTTCGTTCACCAACTGCAGCATCCTTGCTTCCTCAGCGCTTAGCGCCATTGTTCCCTCTTCGGGTTTTTGTCCCTCCGGCTGATTATTTGGCCCGGTCTGACCGCCCTGTCCGGCTTGTCCGTCGTGACCGGCTGGACCGGTTTGTCCAGGCTGATCGGTTTCTCCGGTTTGAACAGGCTGCTCAGCCGGCCCGGCTTGTTCTTCCTGCTTCTTTCGGTTGCTCTCCTGCTTCCGCGGCGATTTCACCAACGTATCGCTGCCTGCTTTCTTCGAGCCAACACTTATTGAACCAGGACTTGCCTCAGCTCCGGAAGGCTCCTTAGCCCTTGCCACCAAAAGATTCTGCAGCCACACCCTGGCCAGCCCCTCTCCGGTGGAATTATTGGCTTTGAAATCGCCCTCCGTAACGGTGACCAACAACTGGCCATCAATGGTTACCACATAGCTTTGATTAATCTTGTCCACCAGGGCTTTGCCGTCGCGCATGGCTTGTCCCAGTTTCTCCGCCCGGTCCAGGATAATCTGGGCTCTTTCCTGAGCGCTTAAGCCTTGATGCATACTCCGATAGCGCAAGACCACTTCGTCATTCATGCAAAATTCATAAATTTGCGGGTCTTGCCCCATCGGTTTAATTACGAAAACATCTGACCCCTGCCGGTATGTACGGGAAAGCAGGACCTGTTCCTGGGCTAATGCGGGGACCGAAAAAACACTGGCCAACAATGCTAAAATCACGGGTACAATCCATAAGTGGCGCATCTTTTTCAAAAAAAGCTTGCGGCGACTCTTCATCGAAATCCCCCTTTACAACAAATTCAGCAAACAAGGTTCTTTTCTATTGTAGCCGCGTTGCTTGCTGAACCGCAAACTTCAAAAATCCTCCTCGTTGGCGCTCAGCCTTTATCAGAGCGCTCATCGATAAAAACAACCCTCTATTACCCCAAAATAGAGGGTTGTGGAAATCTTTGTATATTCTCAACCAGGCTGCCTGCCCCGGACAAAATAAAAAGCCACTGAAATAATCAGCAGCCCCGGGCAAATATATTGATGTCTTCTTCACCGTTGTTTACAGTTAATTGCACCGCATCGGTCAAAATGTCAGCATAACTGAAGGAAATCCGTCTTTCCACCTGCTTTTCATCTAAGCGAATAACAAAGATGTTGGGATAAGTGCTTTCTAGTATTCCCGTTTTTTCGATGATTTTTTTCCGTCCCTTGTTGGCTTTGAGTTTAATCGTGTTCCCCACAAAGGGATCCAGATCCCTTTTGATGTCAGCGAAAACTTTCCTGGCTAACAATATATCACCCTCTCCCTCGTCAAACAATAAGGTAATTATAACACTAAACAATTGCCTTGTCAAATAAACATTATATTATACTAGAGCCTGCTGTGAACTGTCAATACAATGAATCAAAGATTCTGGGCGGGGCCCCGCTAAAAAAACTTTTTATGCCACCCAAAAATGTTCCGAGGGGCAAATCCGGAACACTTTACCCGTACGCTTAATAGGGCGATTTGGGGAAGCCCAGGCGCAAACAGCCCCTGGTTTCTATTCCTCCGACCCCGTCTAAGCCCGTAATCGTATTGTTGATAATACTTTCCACGTTTAATGTTTCCAAAATCGAACTATAGGCCAGTTTTTCCGCAATAAAAACCGGATCGAAAGCATGAATCAACACCCGTTGCGGGGAACTGGCAAAATTCGCTCCGGCCCCAATTAAAGCCTCATAATGGGATTGACACGCCCCCGCATAAATTATCAGATTGTCCCGGTCCCCTTCAAAGGCCCTGGCCTTACGAACCGCCTCCACAAAATAACGGGAGTTGCGATAATTGTTTAAATCCGTGAAATCCTTACTCCCCTTCTGCAGCCCGTCATGCCCCGTTAACACCAGAATATCAGGACGATATTCCTTTAAATAATCCACTACCACTTCCGGTTGTTTCTCCTCCGACACTTCAAAGCCATAAGCCTTAATATTCAGTCGCAGATAGGTGGTTTTGCATAAATCCAGGTACTCCTTGTCCCCATCTAAATGCAGGACCGTTCCCGGCAGTTCAAAATAACTGGCTTCTTCCCCCCGCATCACATTTTTCTGGTTCTGGAAATCACGAGAAAATAACCGCGCCTGTTCCTCGACCCGTCGCACAAAAATCCGTTTTAAACAATCACTGTTTTTTTTGATGTATTCCTGCCTGTATTTTCTTATTTCGGCAGGTGTTTTCTTTTCCAAATCACAGCAGGGGGCATCGGCACATAAGCGCACATCCAGCCCTCTTAAGAGCGCTTTCTTGCCCGATTCATCTTCAAAAAGATCCGTTATTTTAAACAAAATATCAGATTGATGGGATTTCCGTCCCACAACATCCCCTATGGCAAATTCAAATTCTTGCTCCTTCATTTGACATCGCTCCTCATTGACAATTCCTGTTTTCTGTCCACTTTATTTTATGTCCGCTCAAAACTAAAGGTTAAAACAAATACACCTCTTCTCCTACCCCCTCATAAGATAATACGAATCCAGGCACAAGCTGTTTTCGCCCTTCGCGAAAGTCACGAACTAAGCTGGTTAGGTCTGAAAGGAGAAAACCTGATGTGGATTGCCGTCATCCCTGCCTGTAACGAAGCCGCATCCATCACCACCGTCCTGCGCCATCTGCAAGCCTGTCATTGTTTGGCGCGCCTTCTGGTGGTCGCTAACGGTTGTACCGACGCTACCGAAGAAAACGCCCGGCAGGCGGCCGCCGCTCAAGAAGACGCCGGCTCCAAAAATACCGGCCAGGAAAAGGCCGGCCAAATTGAAATACTTTCTTTCCCGGAGCCTCTGGGGATTGATATTCCTCGGGCGGTGGGAGCCGCCTATGCTCAAAAAAAATACCATCCGCTAGGCATTGTCTTTGTGGATGGAGATTTAATCGGCAACTTGACCGTGCCGGTCCGCAACTTAATCAACGGACTTAAACAGGGGCTTGATTTAGCCCTCACCGATTGTTATCCTGACGAAGCTCCCCATTCGGCTTTAGCCGCTTCGGTGTTAAAAGCCCGGGAAACCCTCAACAAACAACTAAAACTGGACACAAAAATAGGCCTGGCTACCCCCAGCCATGGCCCCCATGCCATCTCCGCATCATTATTGGCCCAACTGCCGCCCCAGGTCCTGGCCGTCCCTCCGCTTGCCCTCGCTTTTGCCGCTTTGCACCACTACAAAATCGGGGTCGCCGCCACCATCGCCCATGATTTACTGGGCTCCAAAATCCGCAGTAATGACCATGCCGCCAAGATTGCCGCCACCATTATTGCCGATTGTAAGCTGGCTCTCGCCTACGCGACCGGCACCACCTGGCCGGAAGTGCTGGCCGCTTGTACTCATTCCGAGGGGCTTATGGGCTATCAAAAGCAGCGGCGTTTTGATCTGTTGAATGCTTTTTTGGACAATTTCTAATGGTTGCTATCGTAACTTATTTCACGATTTCACGAGGCCCATGATGTTCATCGCTTGCTGCAATTCTTCCTCGTAACTCAGTTCTATTCGTGCCACCCCAGATTTTACGGCCGCTACGGCCACGGCCGCCGCAACCCTTGGCCCGACCCGCAAATCTAAAGGTAGCGGAAGGATATTTTCAGCGGTTAATTCTCCCGCGGGGATAAGCCCGGCCAAAGCTTGGGCGGCGGCCATTTTCATCTCCTCGTTAATCTCCCTGGCCCCCACATCCAAAGCCCCCCGGAAAATCCCCGGAAAGGCCAGTACATTGTTAATCTGATTGGGATAATCCGAGCGTCCGGTTCCTACAACCCGAGCCCCGGCGGCCAGTGCCTCCTCCGGAAAGATTTCGGGAGTTGGATTAGCCATCGCCAGAACAATGGCCTCCTGCTTCATCTTTCTAATCATCTCCCCGTCGAACAAGCCGGCTCCGGAGACGCCGATCAGGACATCCATCCCCTCCACGATCTCCGCCAAAGGCCCTTTTTTCCCATGGGGGTTGGTGAGGGTCGCCAGCATCGTTTTCTCCTCATTCATCCCTTCGGTCCGTTCCCGATAAATGGCCCCGTGCCGGTCACAAACCACAATCTCCTCAACCCCGGCTCGCTGCAGGAGTTTGGCGATGCTGATGCCTGCCGCTCCTGCCCCGTTGATCGCAACCCGCAGCTTATTGAACTCCTTGCCGACCAATTTAGCCCCATTGAGCAGTGCCGCCAAAACAACTACGGCCGTCCCGTGCTGGTCATCGTGGAAAACGGGAATATCCAGCCGCTCCTTTAATTTTTGCTCAATCGTAAAACATTGCGGGGCGCTGATATCCTCTAAATTAATCCCGCCAAAAGTGGGCGCCACCTGCTCCACCAGTTGCACGACCGCTTCCGGTTTCTGCGCCCGCACACAGAGGGGTACCGCGTCAACCCCACCCAACTCCTTAAAGAGAACACATTTCCCTTCCATGACCGGCAGCGCCGCTTCCGGGCCGATATCCCCCAGCCCTAACACCGCGGAGCCGTCCGAAACCACCGCAATAAAATTGGACTTCATGGTGTATTGATAAACTAAAGCGTCGTCTTCCGCAATCCGCTTGCACGGTTCCGCTACCCCCGGCGTATAGGCCAAAGACAAATCATCCATCGTCTTTAAGGCAACCTTGCTTTGCACCGTCAACTTTCCTCTCAGCCTTTGATGCAGCTTTACCGCATCCTCACGGTAATCCTTCATAAACCTTTTCCTCCATTCCCACTGCTTAGATCATCTTTTCCGGTTGAACCAACTGCTCAAACTCTTCCTCCGTTAACAGCTTCAGCTTTACCGCCGCTTCTTTCAGTGTAATTCCCTCGCGGTGAGCCACGAGCGCAATCTGAGCGGCCTTCTCATAACCCAGATGCGGGCTAAGGGCGGTTACCAGCATTAAAGAGTTTTCCAAATGCGCCTGAATCTGCGCATAATTAGGTTTCAACCCGGCCACGCAGTTTTGGTTAAAGGACACAATGGCATCGGTTAAAAGCCGCGCCGATTGCAGGAAATTGTAGATTATAACCGGCATAAAAACGTTCAGTTGCAAATTGCCCTGGCTCGCGGCCAATCCTATCGTCACGTCATTACCCAGCACCTGACAGGCCACCATGGCTACCGCTTCGCACTGGGTGGGATTAACTTTACCTGGCATGATGGAGCTACCCGGTTCGTTGGCCGGAAGAAGCAGTTCGCCAATCCCCGAGCGGGGGCCGCTAGCCAACCAGCGAAGATCATTGGCAATCTTCAGTAAATCCGCCGCCAGGGTCTTTAAAGCCCCGTGGGCGTAGACAAGCTCATCTTTACTGGAAAGGGCGTGGAACTTATTGGGGGCGGATACAAAGGGCTTGCCGGTGAGCCGGCTTAATTCCGCCGCTACGTTTGCTCCAAATTCCGGATGGGTATTGAGCCCCGTCCCCACCGCCGTACCTCCGATGGCTAATTCTTTTAAATGGGCACAGCTTTCCTTAAGCATCATTTCGGCTTTTTCCATCATCCGCTGCCAGGCACTGATTTCCTGCCCTAAAGTTAAAGGCGTGGCATCCTGCAGGTGGGTTCGCCCGATTTTGATCACATCCCGGTATTGCTCCGCTTTTTGCCGGAAAGTCTCTTTGAGCCCGGCCACTGCCGGCAACAAGCCATCCTCCACCGCCAGCACCGCGGCCAGATGCATGGCCGTGGGGAAAAGGTCGTTGGAGCTTTGCCCCATGTTCACATGATCGTTGGGATGGACCTCCCTGGCATCCTTAGCGACGGTTTCTCCTAATGTTTCCCCTGAGCTTTGATTAGCCAACAACTGATTGGCGCGGTTGGCTATAACTTCATTCAAATTCATATTCGTCTGGGTCCCGCTGCCGGTCTGCCACACGACTAAAGGAAAATGAGCCTTGTACTTGCCTGCTAAAATCTCCTCGCAAGCCTGCCCAATGGCTTCCGTCCTTTCCCGGTCCAGCTTGCCCAGCCGGCAGTTGACAAGCGCAGCCACCTTCTTCAGCAAGGCCAAGGCCATGATGATTTCCCCGGGCATTTTCTCCTGCCCGATCCGGAAATTCCGCAGGCTTCTTTGGGTCTGCGCCCCCCATAGTTTATCTGCCGGTACCCGGATTTCACCCAGGGTATCCTTTTCTATTCTTTCTTCCATCAATCCACACCCTCCGCCCCAAAATAAAAAGATATTCTATAAAACAATACCGTAGTATTATTCTATAGAATATCCTGAATTAGCTCATTCGTAAAGATTATACTCTATTTACTTGGCAAAAACATGATTGCCGATGCGTTTGATAATCGGCCGGGACCAAACCCATTTGCTGGTGGCCTTGGCCGGATTCCAATAGTAGAGGGCTCCGCCGCTGGGATCCCAGCCTGCGATAGCATCCCGGGCCGCTCGAATAGCCGTAGCATTCGGTGTTAAATAAATTTGTCCGTCCGCTACCGCCGTAAAAGCCAGGGGTTCAAAAATTACCCCTCTAATCGTATTGGGGAACTGGCTGCTCTCCACCCGGTTAAGGATTACCGCCGCTACCGCAACCTGCCCTGTATACGACTCGCCCCGCGCCTCCCCATATACCGCTCTGGCCAGCCAATAAATATCATCCCCACTATAGCCCCCTCCACTCCGGGAAGCCTTCCTGACTGCCGCTTGGGGGATCGTTAAGTATTGTCCGATCTTAATCAGGTCAGACTTTAAGCCATTGGCACTTTTGATACTGCTGATGGAAACGCCATACCATTTACTTAATTTGAACAAAGTATCGCCTGCCTTGACTTTATGTGTAACGGCAGCTAAGGTGGGTTCGGCCACAAAAAACAGAAAAACAAAAAGCAGGAAAACACATCCTATCCATCGCTTATGCATCTTCTTATTACTCATGGGTCTCTTTTTACTCATTGGTCTCTCCTTTCCTACAACTTATCTTTCTTCACCGGTGGCAAGTTGTCGGTCATCTGCATTTTACCGCGGGACAACCCTTCTTGCTAGTGGTAATAGACGGCAAAAAAGGCAACAGCTTTATTGTGCCCTGTTGCCCTTTTTTTTATTCCTGCTTTATAAAATTTGCCCATACATCAGCGATTTGCCGAAACTGGTCCAGCGTTAAAGCTTCTCCCCGGGTCTGAGGACTAATTCCCGCTTTTGCCAGTATTTCCACTGTTTTTTCCTTATTTATACCTTCCTTCAGGGAACTTAAACTGTTTAATAACGTCTTCCGGCGTTGCCCAAAAGCCGCTTTGATAATCTTAAATAACAATTCTTCCCTTGGATTTTTCGCCGTTCCCGGTGGGGAAACTGCTTTCGGTTTGATGCGCAAAAGCGCAGAATCCACCTCCGGTACCGGTGTGAATACCCGACGGGGAATCTTAAAAAGGATTTCCGCCTCCGCATAATACTCCACAGCCAAAGTTACGGCGCCGTATTCTTTGGTTCCCGGGGCGGCGGTCAACCTTTCCGCCACCTCTTTTTGCACCATCACCACAATATCTTCAATCTGATACCGATTTTCCAATAAGCTCATAATCACCGGCGTAGTGATATAGTAAGGCAGGTTGGCCACTACTTTATAGGGATGGGCAAGGTTATAGGCAGCCGTTATTTCGTCCAGATTAAGCTTTAAAACATCTCCTTGCACCACAACACCCGACGTTCCCTCCAACACCTTTTCCAACACCGGCAGCAGGGTCGCATCAATTTCTATCGCCAGGACCTGCGCCCCCTTTTCCAACAGCGCCCGGGTGAGGGTTCCGGCGCCGGGCCCGATCTCCACCACCCGGTCCCCCGCCTTAATTCCGGCGGTATCAACAATCCGCCTCAGCAAGTTCAGGTCGAAGATAAAATTTTGTCCCCACTTTTTTTTAAAATGAAAGCCATATTCCTGTAACAGTTCCCTGATGTTCTGGCGTTTCTTTCCTTCCATGTTCATGGCCACCGGGCATATCCACCATTCCTTTCCCGTTTTTGAAGCTGCCCTTCTCTCCCTTCTACCCTAATTACCCCCCGCTCTTTCACAATCGTTTTTTTCCCTGTTGTTCCTTTTTCAGCTCAGATGGAGAATAGTTTTTTCGCGTTGGCCGTAGTAGCCGCCGCCACTTCCTCCACCGAAATCCCTTTGATGGCGGCAATGGTCTCGGCTACCTTGGGCAAAAAAGCCGGCTCATTTCTTTTGCCCCGGTAAGGCACCGGCGCCAAATAGGGACAATCGGTCTCCAAAAGGAGAACATCCAAAGGAACCTTTTGGGCCACCTCCACCACCTTGCGGGCATTCTTGAAGGTGACCGGGCCACCGAGGGCAATATAGAAGCCTTGTTTGATAATTTCCTGGGCCCAGGGCCAGCTCCCCGAATAGCAATGAAAGACCCCGCCAATTTCGGCGGCCTTTTCTTCCTGCACAATGCGCCAGGTATCTTCGTGGGCCTCCCGGTCATGGATAACAATGGGCAGGCGCAGTTTTTGGGCCAGCCGGATCATTTCCCGGAAAACCCGCCCTTGCGTCTCGCGGGGCGAAAAATCATAATGATAGTCCAGTCCGATCTCCCCAATCGCCACAATCCGGGGCTGTTTCGCCAATTCGCCTAATTGAGCAAGGTCTTGCTCCTGAAATTCTTTCGCCTCATGAGGATGGATGCCGACCGCGCCGTATACAAAGTCGTATTTACGGGTTAATTCCAGGGTTTTTTTGGAGGAAGCAAGGTCACTGGCCGCATTGAGGATTAACTCAACGCCGGCTGTCCGGGCTCGCTCCAGCACCGCCGGTTGATCCTCTCTGAATTGCTGATCATCCAGATGGGCATGGGTATCAAAATACATAGCAAATGGCCTTCTTTCTTCTCCTTATTTTACGCGACTGCCGGTAGGCAAGTCTTTTTCAAGGGTCAATACCTCCAGGGTATCCCCCTGGGAAGCCGCCAGCAGCATCCCCTGGGACAAGATCCCCCGGAGTTTCGCCGGCTTCAGGTTCGCCACCACAATCACCTTTTTCCCAATCATTTCTTCCGGCGTATAATGCTGCGCTATCCCTGAGACAATGGTCCGCACCTCAGCGCCCAGTTTTATTTCCAACTTGAAGAGCTTTTCCGTATTCTCCACCTTTTCACAGGCAATTACTTCCGCGACTCTTAAATCAATTTTGGCAAAATCCTCAATGGTAATTTCATGGGCATTTTCACCGGCCTGTTCCTTTGCCTTCGCGCCGGGAGCAGCATGGGCTTCGGGCGTAGTTGTTTTCTCCCCTTGCGCGCCGGAAGCATCCGCCGCCTGCCGCTCTTTTACGTCAATCCGCGGGAAAAGGGCCGCTCCCTTGGTCACTTGCTGACCGGTCCGGGTCTGCCCCCATTGGGTAGCCTCCCAGGTTTCGTTTTGCGCCGGATCCGCACCAATCTGCGCCCATACCAGCGGGGGAATTTCCGGCATGGCCGGCGTGAGCATTACGGTCACCAAGCGGATTGTCTCCAGGAGATTATACAAAACGGTGCCTAATCTTTCTTTCCGGGCCGGGTCTTTGGCCAAAGCCCAGGGCATGGTTTCATCAATATACTTATTAGCCCTGTTGATTAAACGCCAAACTGTCGCAAGGGCGTTGGCAAAATCCAGTTTTTCATAATAGCCGGCCGCCTCCTGGGGCGTAGTCTCCGCAAGCCTCAGCAGTTCCTGGTCATATTCGCCTTCCACCCCTTGCGGAGCCGGGACAATTCCTCCAAAATACTTTTCAATCATCGCTACGGTACGGGAAACCAGGTTCCCATAGTCGTTGGCCAGATCGGTATTAATCTTCTTGATTAAACTGTCCTCGGAATAATAGCCGTCCATTCCCAACGGAATTTCCCGCAGCAGGTAGTAGCGAATGGCCGCCGCTCCATATTTTTCAATTAACTCAATCGGATCCACCACATTCCCTTTGGACTTGGACATTTTCCCCGACTCAAGCAACAACCAGCCATGACCAAATACTTGCTTCGGCAGGGGTATTTCCGCCGCCATCAGGATGGTCGGCCAAATCACGGTATGGAAGCGCACAATGTCTTTGCCCACCAGGTGCACATCCGCCGGCCAGTATTTTTGGTATGATTCATCGTTTTCTGAGCCGTAACCTAAAGCGCTAATGTAGTTGGTTAAGGCATCAAACCACACATAAATCACGTGCTTCTCATTGATCGGCACCGGGACTCCCCAATTAAAAGTCGTGCGCGAAATGCACAAGTCCTCCAGGCCGCCTTTGATAAAGTTGATCATTTCGTTGCGCCGCGATACCGGCTGGATAAAATCCGGATTTTCCTCGATAAATTTCAAAAGCCGGTCCTGATATTGGGACATCTTGAAGAAATAGCTTTCTTCCTGCACCAACTCCACCGGACGCTGACAATCAGGGCACAACCTGTTTTCCCCTACTTGCCGCTCCGTAAAAAATGCTTCACAAGGAGTACAATACCAGCCTTCATAAGAGGACAGATAAATATCCCCTTTTTCGTAGATCTTCCGGAAAATGTGTTGCACCACTTTCTGGTGCCGTTCCTCGGTAGTGCGGATAAAATCATCATGGGAAATGTCCAGCCTCTTCCAAAGGTATTGGAAGCCCGCCACAATTTCATCTACATATTCCTGAGGTGTTTTCCCCGCAGCACGGGCGCTCCGCTCGATCTTCAAACCATGTTCGTCCGAGCCGGTCAGGAAATATGTATCATAGCCCTGCATTCTTTTGTAGCGGGTCATCGTATCCGCCATCACCGTAGTCAGAGCGTGCCCGATATGCAGTTTCGCACTGGGATAATAAATCGGTGTGGTGATGTAATAGGTCTTTTTACTCATCAAAAAATTCCTCCTATAATAATATTAAAGCCTTTCATCCGTTCAGGGACGAAAGGCTCAGCCTTACGTGGTACCACCCTGCTTCGGCCGGCAAGCCGACCCTCAGCAAGTCTTAGACTTCGGTGCAATAAAGGACACCAGCCTGAAAAGATCCAGGTCCATCTTCGGCATGGTCTTTTTAGAGGCTCCCACCATCCCTCATTCGCTGTTTAAAAGAACCTATGCTTACTCAACCCTTCATATCTTTGCTTGATATGGGCTTTTTGAAAGTATTCTCTCCTAATTAATACTAAAGTATAATATTCTCCTGCCCTTTGTCAAGGTCAACTCCTTTTGCTTTCAGGAATGAACATAAAAAACATATAAAAAATTGTAAATTTAGTATTGACTTTAAATGGCATTATTGTTATCATTTAGATATGTAGTTGTCGAATTTTGCCGAGAAAGGAGATGAGCACATGAAATCTACCGGTATTGTTAGAAAAGTTGACGAACTTGGTCGTGTTGTTATCCCGATCGAATTAAGAAGAACTCTAGGTATTGATGAAAAAGATGCCCTGGAAATTTACGTCGACCAGGAAAAAATCATCCTTAAGAAGTACGAACCCGCTTGTGTATTCTGTGGTAGTGCGGACAATATTCAACATTTTCGCGGGAAACTCGTCTGTAAAGAGTGCGTACACGGTATGGCCGCTAATGCCTAATGTATGTATTAGCACTTTACGAGTGCTAATTACATAAATGACAACATGAGGACTCGACGCTACTAGAAATTACCAAGAGAGCATCCGGTAAAAAACGGAGATGCTCTCTTTTTTTGCTGTAAAGGTTCGGCCAAGAGCATCTCCAAACTAAATTCACTCTTCCTCATTGTTTTTCCGTTTTTCCACCAGCACCTGATACACTTCCCGTTTGGGAAGCCGCAGCATGCGCGCCGCCTCCTTGAGGGCGGCTTTTCTCTCATAGCCCTGCTCCAGTAAAGCATTATAGCAGCGCTCTATCTCCTCCGGTGTCCGGTCGGCGCTGCTTTGCCCCGACGCATTTTCCTGGGAGGCGCCCTCCACCAATAAGACGACTTCCCCTTTTACCGCCCGGTCCTGATAGTATTCCCGCACTTCACTGAGACGGCCGCGGCGGTATTCCTCGAAAACTTTGGTTAATTCCCTGGCCACACAGCAGTTACGGTCGCCCCACACTTCTAACAAGTCACCTAAAGTTTGCACCAAGCGATGAGGGCTTTCATAAAAAATGAGCGTCCTTTTTTCCCGGCCCAACTCTTCCCAAAGCTGTTTCTTCTCCTTTTTGGTCCGCGGGAAAAAGCCGGCAAATAAAAAGCCGTTGCAGTCCAGACCGGAAGCAACCAACGCCGTTAATACCGCTGAAGGGCCGGGAACAACCGTTACCATGATGTTTTGTTCAATACACAAACGCACCACATCCGCACCCGGATCGGAAATCCCGGGCATCCCCGCATCCGAAACAAGGGCGATGTTTTTCCCTTGCCGTAATTCCCCGAGTAGATAAGCCCCCTTGAACACCTTATTATGCTCAAAATAGCTGGTAATTGGTTTATGGATGTTATAGTGATTCAAAAGCTTCCGGGTTTGACGGGTATCCTCGGCCGCGATTAAATCCACCTCCTGCAAAACCTCCAAAGCCCGCAGGGTGATATCCTTTAAATTGCCAATGGGAGTGCCAACCAAAAACAGCATCCCTGCTTTATTGTCGCCTTTTCCCATCGGGCGCCACCTCTTTTCCGTACCAACTCAAGATTTCTTCCCCGTATTGGCCTGGTTTCTCGTAGATGATTAACGGGGGCAAAACCAAAAGCTCCGCCGGGGCGCTTTTTCTGGCCTCCACCAACAGTAAATGAGCCGGTTTTTCCCGGTAGGAATGAATAAAACGAATCTTGCGCGGCTCCAGTTTGTAGCTGCGCAAGAGAAGGAAAAGACCGATCATTCGCTCTACAGGATAAATTAACGCCAAACGCCCCTGATAATTCAGTAGTTTCGCGGCACAACTTACCACGTCTTCAAGGGAACACTGCAATTCGTGGCGGGCAACCGCCTTGCTTTCCGCCGGGCTAAGCTTCCCCTGCTGCGGTAACCAGTAGGGAGGATTGGCCGTAACCAGGTTAAACCGTCCCCCGCCGAGGGTCTTGTGAATATCCTTCAAATCACCTTGCACGATACTGATGACATCTTCCAACTGATTGTACCGCACGGAACGCTGCGCCATCTCCGCCAGTTCCTCCTGAATCTCTACACCAATAATCCGGCTAAGAGACTGCCGTGTGCTTAAAAGAAGCGGGATGACACCGGTCCCCGTCCCCAGATCAACCACCCGGTCCTGGGGCTTTACAGGGGCGAAATGACTTAATAAGACGGCATCCAGCGTAAAGCGAAACCCTTGCTTTTTCTGGATGATCCGCAGGTTATGCAGGATTAAATCATCGATTGTTTCATCATCCTTGATGACCACGTCGCTCTCCACCCTACCCGCCCTTTCTCTAAAAACAACCTTACAGCTTGCTTAAAAAGCCCATGCAAAAGATGCAGTCGCCTTGCCGGGCCTGGCCAAAATGAAGATGACAAATATGAAAGCCCTCTTCATAAAGCTTAACCAGGTTTTCATAGCCTGAACCCTGAATCTTCTTGACGTTGTTCTCGATTTGGGCCTTGTCTTCATCGGTATAGCTGCACAATAGCCTCCGCAGCCGCTCGTTTTCTTCTTCGAGGGCGTAGGCCATCATCTTTACAGCAGTCAATTCTTCCTGGAGCGCCTGATGCTGCTCCTCCAGTTTAATTAATCGTTCCGTTAGCTTCATCAGAAACAACCTCTCTTGCCTAGTCATCTTCGAGCTTTTCCAGGTCGCCCTCAATGTCGTAATTCAAATCTTCCGGATTGTACGCTAAGGGCTCCTTCTTTCCTTTCTTACTGCTCTGGTAATGATCGTTTTCGTATTTTAGACAACACATCAACCGACCGCATATCCCGGAAATTTTCGAAGGATTAAGGGATAAGTTCTGGTCCTTGGCCATCCGAATGGAAACCGGCTCAAAATCGCCTAAAAAGGTAGAACAGCACAGTTCCCGGCCACAAGAACCGATTCCGCCCAGCATTTTGGCTTCATCGCGCACCCCAATCTGTCTTAACTCAATCCTGGTTCTGAAAACTGCGGCCAAATCCTTCACTAATTCCCGGAAATCCACCCGCCCCTCTGCCGTAAAATAGAAGATGATTTTACTCCCGTCAAAAGTATATTCCACATCCACTAACTTCATCGGCAACTGGTGGGCGGCAATTTTTTGCAAGCAGATTTCTTTGGCTTCGTCAACCTTGGCCTGATGGATCTCCATCTTCCTTAAATCTTCAGGAGTAGCAATGCGCAGCACCTTCTTCAGCGGTAGCACCACTTCTTCCTCCGGAACCTGCCGCAAGCCTATGACTACTCTCCCTAACTCCAAACCCCGAATGGTTTCCACAATTACCGGGGTGTTGAGCGGTAAATCCAAATCACCCGGGGCAAAATAGTAGATTTTTCCCGCCGGTTTAAACCGAACTCCAATCACATCAACCATCAACAATCATTCGCTTCCTTTCTACTTATTACTTGTATTCCTTCTCCCTTTGCTCAATCCTTCTTAACTTCAACAAGAGAACCTCTAAATTCAGTCGATTGTTTGCGTTATATCTTAAAGCGAATACCGCTTTATTGATTTCCGCTAAAGCCTGTAAACAAACCCTGGGGTCAAGTTGCCCTAAAGTCAAAGCATCATCCCCCAAGATGAATTCCTCGCGCTTGGTTAATTGCCAGATCAAGCGATTCCGGTAAATAACCATCAACTGTTCCAGAAGAAGGGCGGTTAAATCCTTTTTGCTTAAGTCTTTCCACTTTATTTTGTCCACCATTTCCGTCCAGGCGAAAAGCTCCTTGTATCCTCCTTGCTGCAAGGCGGCGATGAGCTCAGGTAACCGGCACTTCGCTTTAAGCTTTGTCAACAGAGCAAGGCTTTGCTCATCCTGTCCGGTCCTTTCCCCCTGGTCTAAATACGCAAAGGGAACCGGCTGACAACGGGATTGAATGGTAATCGGCAATTTAAACAAAGCTTCGGCTAACAGGATAAAAACCGTCTTTTCCGGCGGCTCTTCCAAAACCTTTAATAAGCTATTGGCGGCCTGTTCCGTTAAAAGATCCGCTTGCCGGATAATGATTACCTTGTAATTGCCTTCATAGGACTGGTAATAAAAACGCTCCTGCAGGGCCCGGATTTGTTCGATTTTGATGGATAAGCCGTCCGGCGAAATTACCAGAACATCCGGGTGATTTCCGGCGGCGATCTTTTGGCATTCCGGGCAAGACCCACAGGGCTCTCCCTCCTGAGGGCGCTTGCAAAATAACAGCTGGGTAAAGGCCACGGCGGTTTGATACTTTCCGCCGCCCTTATGCCCATAAAAGAGGTAGGCATGGCTAATTCTCCCCGCGGCAAAAGCCGCCTTTAATAAGCTAATGGCCCGTTTTTGCTCTTTCAGCCGAGCCCATCCCAGGTCCGTCTTTTCTCCGTTCATTCCCAATTATCCACTATTCCTTTCAACTTCTATGCTCTAATAGTATAAGTCTACCAGTAATCCGCGAATACTGTCCAGTTTTTCCAGCACTTTCAGCGGATCTTTTTGCTGCTGGAGGACAAGCTTGCTTAATTCCTCCAGATCTTGATTAATCAATTCAATATGCTGATAAATTTTCGGCTTTCCTCTTCTGGAAAAACTCGTTTCCTCCTGGAGGCCAAAAGCCTTTTTGAGGGTATCTTCCAGGAAACGCTTTAAGGTCTCTCTATATTCTATCAAATCCTGCACCGAAAAATTTTTGACCAGCCGTTTGCCAACATCGTCCAGTTTTTTCAATAGCGCATCCAGTTGCTCCTGCCAATTGGCCAGGTTCTCTTCTTGCAAAGCATCCTGAAAAGTCCGTTGCCGGATGCCGGTGACCCTTTCCTTTTTTTCTATTCTTCCGGTAGTAGAAGCAAGATTTTGTTTAATATCCTTGTTTTGGATCCGCATCCTACTTACCACCCCTCTTTGCGCTAACCAGTAATTAGCAGTTCCGGAGAACCGTAAGCTTTTGCCGGGGCCGTAAACCTTGTACCTGCAAACCGTTTTGCAACGCCCACTGCAAGTATTCCACCTGCTCTTTTTCAATCAGTTGTCCCGGCCAGAGACAGGGTATCCCGGGGGGATAAATGACTAACGGCGCCCCGCAAATCCGCCCCACCGATTGATGTAGATTAAGCTCTTCCTTCATACTATAATACACCTTCCGGGGGCTCAGAACCAAGTCCACCGGTTTTTCATAGCAGGCCGTATTTAGATTTTTCAAAGGGGCCCTTTTTCCCCCGCCGGCCCAGTGTTCCTTGCGAATTTCCCGCAAGGCCCGGATTGCCTTTTCCACGTCTTCCTTGGAATGGCCAAGGGTAATTAAGAAAAGCACATAATAGTAATCGGCCAGTTCCACCACCACACCATATTTTTCCCGTAAGATTTCCGCCAGTTCCCAGCCGGTAAGCCCTAACCCGGCCGCCGATACCAGCACTTTGGTGGGGTCCTGGTAGCAATCATCATCCTGAGCCCAATCGTCGGTCTCTTTATCAGCACCGGCAGACAAGAAAGAAGCACCGGGAAAGGACTCGAAACCGGAAGACGGTTCAAACCGGGAAGACTGCTCAAGGGAAAAAATCTCATACCCCGGAATGCAGGCTAGTTCGCGCCGGAGAAAAGCAGCCAGCTCCAAAGCTTGCTCCACAAGAGACGCTCCGTCACCGGCCATCTGCGCCTGGACACCGTCCAACGAGGCCATTAACAAATAGGAAGGGCTGGTGGTTTGCAAAAGATGGAGCGCCGCACCCACCGGCTCAAGCAGTTCCTCCTTGTTCACATGCAGCATGCTGGCCTGGGTCAAAGCCGCTAAAGTTTTGTGAGTGCTCTGAATCACCAGGTCCGCCTTTTCTCTTTGCATGGATAAGGGATACTTATCCTGGAAATATAAATGGGCACCATGGGCTTCATCCACAATCTGGCTGATCCCCTGGGCTGCAAAATACTGCCGGACCTTGGCGGCATTAAAGCCAATCCCCTGGTAAGTAGGCTGCACCGTAACCGCTAAGCGGACGGCTTCTCCCGACTCTTCCTGTTTGCTTAAAAAAGTGCTGAGCGCCCGCGGGGACACCCCAAGGGGAAAACCCCATTTTCGCTCGACTTTTACCGGCATGATGACCGGTCGGCCCCCGCTTAAAACCAAGCCATTCAGCACGGCAATATGCGCATGACGGGGAATTAACACTTTACCGCCCGGGGGGTTCAGCGCGAGCAAAGCCGCCTGCAGCCCCACCGTCGAACCATTGACCAGATAGAAAGTGGCCTGGGCCCCAAAAAGCCGGGCGGCTAAAGCTTGCGAATCCTTAAGGCATCCGGTGGGAGCTTGCAAATTGTCTAATCCCGGTACCTCGGTAAGATCCATGTTGAGCGCCCTGGTGCCGAAAAGTTCTCGCAACTCGGCTAAGCAGCCTTTGCCCTGTTGATGCCCCGGTGTATGAAAACCCGCCCTAGTGTGTTGCAAGTATTCTGAAATCTTTTTTAAGAGAGGAGTGTACCCTTTCTGCAAAATCCCATCCTTCCTTCAGCACCTTGCTTGAAAAAGAGCAATCGTATCTGCCAAAAGTATACCACAAAAATGCCGAGAACTCTATCTCTTGCGGATAGACGGGTTTTAGCGCGGGCGCCATTAAGTTACAGTTTTCGACAGGATCTTTTTTTCCAGTTTTTCGTGATATTTTTTTACACTTTTTTCGCAAATTTAATTTACAATCAGTTTGATTTGTGTTATCATTCTGATTACAGAGCTATAATAATGTTACAATATTTCGGGACATTTTTGTAATAATGATACCACAAATAGCGACGCATACTTATTAATTAAATTAAAAATCAGGAGGGAACAAACGTGGTAACCAGGTTAGGTATCAATGGGTTTGGCCGTATCGGCAGAATGTGTATGAGGGCTTCTTTAGAAAATCCCGAAGTAGAAGTAGTCGCTATCAACGGAACGACAAGCCCGCAATCGTTAGCTCATCTCTTGAAGTACGATTCCATTCACGGCAAACTACGTAACTCGATTGAAACAACAGATAACGAAATTATTGTCGATGGTCGCCCCATCCGTATTCTCTCGGATCGTAATCCGGAAAATTTGCCCTGGGGAGACTATGGAGTAGATATTGTTATTGAATCTACCGGGAAATTTAACAACGGGGAAGCTTGTCAGGTTCACCTGAGGAACGGAGCGAAAAAAGTCGTTATTACCGCTCCGGCAAAGAATGAAGACATTACCATCGTAATGGGCGTAAATGAAGATGCCTATGACCCGGAGAAGCATCATGTTATCTCGAACGCTTCGTGTACCACCAACTGTCTCGCTCCAGTTGCGAAAGTTCTGAATGATACTTTCGGAATTGAATCGGGCATGATGACCACTATTCACGCTTTTACCACCGATCAACGGAGTTTGGACAACAGCCATAAAGATTTAAGAAGGGCCAGAAGCAGTGTCCAGTCAATTGTTCCTACGACCACCGGGGCAGCCAAAGCAATCGGCCTGGTGATCCCTGAATTAAAAGGAAAGCTGAACGGTATTTCCGTGCGCGTACCGGTTGTTGACGTGTCCTTAACCGATTTAGTGGCTGTGCTGAACCGGGAAGTAACCGCGGAAGAAGTCAACAGGGCTTTGGAAGATGCCGCCCGCGGTCCCTTAAAAGGAATCCTCGATTACTCCCGCGAACCGTTGGTTTCGATTGACTATCTCGGTGATTCCCATTCCGCAATCATTGATTCCCTTTCCACCATGGTGATGGGCTCCCGGATGGTTAAAGTTATGGCCTGGTATGACAATGAAATGGGTTATTCCTACCGGGTAATCGATTTAGCCGCTTACATAGGAAAATTCCTGCATAGTAACGTCGAATCAGATGCTACTGCTTAAATCTAATTACTAATAGGAAGGAAGGTGAAAGCGTGACCTCTGCATGTCCGGGATGTAATGGCACGGGAATGGTTTTAGTGGATTGTTCCTATTGCCGCATTTCTGAAGAACCTGACAATGAGGAGCTAAAGGCAGCTCAGTGCACCAATTGCCAGAATAAAGGAGCTGTCGAGGACATGTGCCCCGTCTGTAGCGGAACTGGCATGATTTTAGAGCGAGACTCGATTTTAAAAGTTTGATTAATGGGGAAACTAATAGCAGCGTTTGTATCCTTTTATTTTAACCCAAGGAGTGAACAAAATGCTGCGCAAAAAGAAAAGCCCCATTAATCCGGTGGCCTTAAGCAAGAAATACAAATGTGATGTCGGTAAAATAATTCGTGCCTGGAAAAACGGGAAAAATGATCTGGAGCTTTCCAAAATGCTGGGAATAAACATGTATAAGCTGGTTCAAATCCGTCAAGACATTACCTATGCTCATGAAAAGGCACGCCAAAACGAAAAGAAAAATGCTTCCTTCAAAACATCCTTATTACTAAAACCCTAGTGAGAAACACTCACTAGGGTTTTCTTTGTCGCTCTTCCCTGAGGGAAGGCTGTAAATAACAAGTCTGTTGGGGTCTTGGCTTAAAAAACGCTTTCCGCAGCTTCGCAATGGTCTCCTGATATTGCTGTTCATTCTCCGGCTTGCTGGTTAAAAGCTCGTTTTCACAACTGTCGCAAATAAATACACCCTTTAAAAAGAACCCTCCCGCCAGGCCCCTTTCCGGCACGTACTGACATAACGCGCATACCGGCAAAAGTTTAACTTCCACTGCCCTTCCCGTTTGGGCAGCCTCTCCGCATGGATTTTTGAATAATCTGGAACCACGAAGCTTCAGACTTTTCCTTTCTGCTTTTTCTTCCATTAATTACTGCCGCCTCCAAAAATTATTGTTTCTCTATACATATTCTGTGCTTCTTGTCATGGTTCTAAACATTTATTAGCAATATTTCAAATCGCTTATCGGCCTCAAATCACTTTACTGACCCTTGTTTTTATACTCGTTCCATCTTTCCCGCGCCGTGTTCTTTAATGCCGGTTCCACCGAGCGATCGGAAATGACCATGTTAAACCAGCGGCGGGCTTCATCAATTTTATCCAATCGCCCGTTCAATTCGCCCAAAAGGTAGATCAAGCGGTGCTCACCCATACTGTACTTATCGTGTTCACCATGTTCATAGACCAAATTATACAGTTCAAGGGCTTTTGCCAGGGCCTTTTTCTCTTCGGCGGTATCCCCCTGAAAACGATGGAGCCAGGCCAAACGCAAAAATATTCCCGCCATTACATACCGCGGCTCATGGACAATACTCCCACACACCAAAGCTAATTTATAGCTGCGCACCGCCTCTTGATGGGTGCGCTCCCCACATAATTCAACTGAACCCACCTTCTGAAAGTAGTCTTCTTCTAACGCCGCTTTATATTGCTCCCGCACCGGGGAAAAGCTCCCGGAAAAAGCATAACTGCAATAGGGGCACACGGAGATGTTGTAGTAGTACGGATTTTCCCCTTCATAATGCACACAAAAGTCCGGATCTCTTTTTTTAACAATGAGTTTACTGTTCCGGATCCTTTTGGTTTTAAAGGTCTTGCCACAATAGAGGCAGGTTATATCCCGGTCGTACAATATGTCGATAGCCATCTTTCTCCCCTTTGGTGAAAAATATGGTATAGGTCTATATATTCATTATAGCACATTTTTTGATATAACTATTTGATTTTTTAAACTTTTTTAAAAGAAAAAAGCGTTTCCGCCCCAGGGGCGAAAGCACCTTAAAAAGCAAAAAAATAATTCCTGGCAACGACATACTCTCCCAGACCGTATGGTCCAGTACCATCTGCGCTGAAGGGCTTAACGGCCGTGTTCGGGATGGGAACGGGTGTGACCCCTTCGCTCTTGTCACCAGGAA
>Ga0116180_1000057_pt1 | contig 95228 bp, 76 predicted proteins | sample AD_UKC073_MetaG_FD_89804 | JGI IMG/M metagenome (GOLD analysis project Ga0116180, IMG submission 89804) | Active sludge microbial communities of municipal wastewater-treating anaerobic digesters from USA - AD_UKC073_MetaG | ecosystem: Engineered > Bioreactor > Anaerobic > Digestate | place: USA... | reverse complement strand
GCATGGCTGTGCTTTTCTCTTGCCTTTCTGGGCATTCGGATCACCTTGCTAATTTTTCTCTATCGTATCTTGATTGTATCATAGAACATCTGTTCTGTGTATTATTTCCGCATTATTTCCTATCGCCAGACAAAAAAACGCTCAATTTAATCGCTTGAGCGTTTTTCTGCAATAACAGACAACAACTGTTCATTTCGTCATTTTGTCACCGGCGCAGCCCAGATATGCCTCTAAGTATCATTTCTGTACTCAGAGTTATCATATAATATCAGCAAGGATTTTGAGAACTGTCGCCTTTTTTTGAGAACTGTCCCCATCACCTGCCCCATCACCTGAAATACTGGACTCCAGCCTCAAATATCTTTTGATCTTTGTTCCCTGGCACATTGATGCATACACATGTTCCTTTTCTTTCAGAATGCCCCATCTTTCCCAGTATTCTGCCGTCAGGGCTTGTTATACCTTCTATTGCATACAATGAACCATTTGGATTATATTTTATATCATACGTGGCTTTACCTTCCATATCAACATACTGTGTTGCTATCTGGCCATTGGCTGCCAGTTCACGTATCATCGCATCTGACGCGACAAACCTGCCCTCACCATGTGATACAGCAATAGTGTGGATGTCGCCAAGATTGACGTTACTGAACCAGGGTGACTTCTTTGAGACAATCCTGGTTTGCACCATACACGAGACATGTCGGGCTATCGAATTGCGCGTCAACGCAGGGCTGTTTGCATCTGATGTTCTGAACTCGCCATAAGGCAGCAACCCTAGTTTCAACAAAGCATGGAACCCGCTGGATATGCCAAGTATCAGGCCATCCCTGTTCTGAAGCAGATCCATGACCGCATCCCTGATGTACGGATTCCTGAAAACTGCAGCAGCAAATTTGCCCGGGCCCTCGGGTTCATCGCCGTCTCCCGCAAACGCAATAATTTGACTGCTCTTTATCTTGTCAGCCAGATATGCTAATGATTCATTGAGAGATTCAGGCGAAAGATTTCTTATTATGACCATTTCAGCGCTTCCACCCGCATTTTCGAATGCTTTTTGTATATCATAATCACAGTTCGTGCCAGGAAATACAGGAATAAGAACTTTTGGTATGGCAATTTTATAAGAACTGCCAGCTTTAGCTGAACTTTCTGCTGATGCTTGATCGAAAACAAAAGTCTCAATATTCGCATCCTTGACCTCGACTTTCGTAGGAAAAACCTTTTCCAGTGGCTGCATCCATTTTTCAGCCAAATCGTTTAAGTTGAGAACTGTCCCTCCACACTTAATGACCGGCTCTGCCAGAGTTGTGCCAAGGACTTTGTAGTCGAGTTCCTTAAATAATTCGTTAATATTTGTGTCAGCTGATATTTCAAGTATGATTGAACCGTAATCAGGAGTGAACAATCCAGCTATATTTCCTGTCTCCAACTCAACACCTATCATGTTTCCAAAGCACATCCTGCTTATTGCTTCTGAAATACCTCCCTGACGAACCGAATGAGCCGCAAGCACTGTTTTGCCTTTTATCAATTCATGTATTTTCGTATAAGTTTTATGGAGCTGATCAAAATCAGGAAGCTGGAATTCATCTTTCTTCAGCTTTGCAAGAACCACCTGACTACCGGCTCTCTTAAACTCTGTGGATATGACATTATCAACATCACCAACACTGACTGCAAATGCTACGAGCGTCGGCGGAACATCCAAATCCTTAAAAGTACCTGACATGCTGTCTTTGCCGCCAATAGCCGGGATACCCAGTTTCATCTGCGCATAGTATGCGCCTAGCAATGCACTGAAGGGTTTTCCCCATCTCACAGGATCCTTTCCCAGCTTCTCAAAAAATTCCTGCAAGGACAGCCTTGCTTTTCTGTAGTCTCCGCCCATAGCAACGATTTTCGCAACTGCTTCTACAACAGCATAAACGGCTCCATGGAATGGACTCCATCTGGATATTGACGGGTTGAAACCATATGTCATCAAGGTGCAAGTTGTAGTATCTCCATCCAGTACAGGCAATTTCGCAGCCATGCCTTCCGCCGGCGATAACTGGTGTTTGCCACCAAAAGGCATAAGTATAGTTCCTGCACCATTTGTACTATCAAATCGCTCAACAAGCCCTTTCTGACTGCAATTCCCCAGCTTCTGCAAATTACTTACCCATGCTTCTGCCAGGAGGGACGGTTCTTCACATTTGTGTAATATTGCTGTTTCAGGTGAAATTACTTTCACGTCGGCATTCTGCTTAACACCATTGGTGTTAAGGAACTCCCTGCTTATATCGACAATAGTATTATTGCGCCATTTCATCCTTAACCGGCCCGTGCCAGTAACAACTGCGACCTGTGTTGCCTCCAGGTTCTCTTTCTCTGCAGCCTGAATGAATTCGTATTTGTCTTTGCTCGCAATAACAACTGCCATCCTTTCCTGCGATTCGGAAATAGCAAGCTCAGTACCATCGAGGCCTTCATATTTAGTAGGAACACTGTCCAAATCAATGTCCAGACCGTCTGCAAGCTCTCCAATAGCAACAGAAACACCGCCGGCGCCGAAATCATTGCATTTCTTGATCATTCTACTGACATTACCGTTCCGGAACAATCTTTGGATATTCCTCTCAATAGAAGGGTTCCCTTTCTGCACTTCTGCGCCGCAGGTCAAAAGTGACTGCTCATCATGCTCTTTGGAAGAACCAGTCGCGCCACCACACCCATCGCGTCCTGTTCTGCCGCCAAGCAGGATCACTATATCCCCAGGCTCCGGTTTTACCCTCACGACATTTTCCCTCGGTGCTGCGGCAATCACTGCTCCGAGTTCCATTCTTTTTGCTACATAGCCTTCGTCATATATTTCAGCAACCTGTCCGGCAGCGAGACCTATCTGGTTCCCATATGAACTGTAGCCGGCTGCAGCATCTGTGGTTATCTTTCGCTGAGGCAGTTTACCTGGGAGCGTATCTTCCACAGGTGTCCTCGGATCGCCGCTCCCTGTTATCCTCATTGCCTGATACACATAAGATCTTCCTGACAAAGGATCCCTTATCGCACCCCCCAAACAGGTGGACGCGCCGCCAAATGGTTCAATTTCGGTAGGATGGTTATGTGTTTCGTTTTTGAACATCACGAGCCATTCTTCATCTTTACCGTTGACCCTTGCATTAATTACAATGCTGCATGCATTTATCTCATCTGACAAATCCAGATCATCCAGCCTGCCGTCCTTCCTCATCACCTTCATCGCTATGGTTGCAAGATCCATAAGGCTGATATCTTTTTCACGGTCGCCGTACACATATTTCCTCGAAGCCGCATATTGCTCGTACACTGTTTTCAGGAAATTTCCGAAAAGACTGTCATCAAATTCAATGCTGTTTATTTTCGTCAGAAATGTCGAATGTCTGCAATGATCCGACCAGTAAGTGTCCAAAAGCCTTATTTCTGTAATGGTGGGATCTCGCCGCTCAGACTCGGAAAAGTATTTCCTGCAAAATTCCAGATCCTCGAGTGTCATTGCAATACCCAAATCATTTTTCAGTGATTCAAGATCATCCGTTGTCATTTTGCAAAAACCATAAAGTTGAGAAATGTCCCCAGGAACACTCACCTCAGTGTCAAGACTGTCTGGCTTGTCCATGCCCGTTTCTGCACTGTCCACGGGATTTATGCAGTATTCCTTGATTTTGTTCAAATCGCTTTCTGATATATCGCCTTTGAGCACGATAACTTTTGCTGCTTTACAGCGTGGTTTTTCGCCAAGAGTTAATAATTGAATGCATTGAGAAGCCGAATCAGCTTTTTGGTCAAACTGCCCCGGAAGGTATTCAACTGCAAAAGCTGTTTCATTTTCGCTGACAGGTAAAAATTCTTCAAATACGACATCAGCCGATGACTCTGTAAATATCGCTCTTCTGGTCTCCGCATATTCTTTGTCAGTTATATCTGTTATATCATACCTGCTGATGACCCTTACCCCTTCCAGCTGATCTATGCCCAGATTGTCTTTCAGGTCACAGTACAACCAATATGAATCCGAATCAAATTCCTTTTTCTTCTCAACAAAGATCCTTCTTACCTTTTTTCTTTGCAAACTCTCATCTGGCACGATTATACTCATCACAATGCACCCCTTCTGCAGATATGTATTATTCTTCTCCACTACACAACCTTATTATATAATGATATAATTCATAATAATAATTAATATATTTAATAGTCGAAATAAGGTGATCTTATGGATATAAATTTTGAGCTATATAAAGTGTTTCATACAGTCGCCGCAACCGGGAGTTTTTCTGCAGCTGCACGCAAACTTTATATATCGCAATCCGCCGTCAGTCAATCAATCAAGAATCTGGAAGAAATCATCGGCAGCCTTCTGTTCATCAGAGGTCCCAGACGTGTTAGTCTGACAGCTGTTGGCGAAATGTTGTATAGCCATGTCGACCAGGCATGTAGTCTATTCAATGCAGCAGAAGCAAAAATTCGTGAGATGCAATCCCTGGATCTCGGGGAAGTAAAAATCGGTGTCGGCGATACCATACTGAGATATCTGTTGATTCCCTTCCTGCAAAAGTTCATCCGGGATTACCCGAATATCAAATTGAAAATAATAAACAGGACATCACCGGGCATAATCGACTCGATTAAAGCAGGAACTGTGGATCTTGGTATAGTTACAATGCCCATTTCAGACAGCAATATCACAGCTTTCAACTTTTGCACCGTCGAGGATGTATTCATTGCCTCTTCGCGTTTCAAGAAGATGAAAAACAGACTAATATCTTTGAAGGAACTGGCGTCATATCCTTTGTTGCTTTTGCAAAAAGAAAGCTCTACGCGAAAAAATCTCGACCTGTTTTTTATCTCTAAGGGCGTTGAAATTACACCCGAAATTGAACTCGAAAATATGGACCTTTTGGTTGAATTAGCCAGAATCGGGCTGGGCATAGCGCATGTTTTGAAAGAAAGCGCACAGCATTTCGTCGAAAGGAAAGAATTATTTATACTGCAGCTTCAAGAACCGTCCCCAAAAAGACAATTGGGAATAGCCGTGCTAAAAAAAGTTCCTTTATCGCCTGCCGCTGAAGTATTCAAACAACAACTCCTCGAATACTCCCAGCATAACAGGAACATTCCGTACCAGACCTGAAAGGGGACAGTTCTCAAAAAGATGCATTCAGAGCAATTAAAGAATCACTGTAGCATTGATACTTTATCCTTCAATTGCATCCCATGCAAAAAAATAACCTGACAAAAGAAAACAACATGCGCACCTGTAGGCTTCTCAAGTAAAAATTTCATCTCATAATTATAAACCCATCGATTTCTTTAGGGGGTTACATCCCTCAAATTGTTTATATCGATTTCATGCTGTGGCATTTAAATATAGTTGAAGAATCTCCCCTCTCAATTTTAAGAAGCGTCCCCCTCAATTCGCAAAATCTCTCCCCTCAATTCGAAGAAATCTCGCTATAATTTCAAGATCCCGTTTCTTGATATTTCGAAGAACTGTCCCCAATCTACTCTGACTCAAATTCATTCATTTTTTTTACGCTTTTTTGACCCAAAATTATTAGCCATGTTTCATTTCTTTATTATTGACTTGTTTTGTGCTAATATTTATACATTCTAATAGTTATAAAGAAGGGATGAGGAACATGTCGGATCAGATACAGCAAATTGCAGAGCGCATCGCGGGTCTGCGTGATATCGCAGGTATTTCCGTCGAGGATTTGGCGCAGGAGCTCGGGATATCTGTTGAAGAATACAGGCGGTACGAAAGCGGTGAAGTTGATATTCCCATAGGCTTCCTTTATAAACTGGCAAACAAGTATAATGTCGAACTCACTGCTATTTTGACTGGTGAAGATCCGCGACTTCATACTTATTGCCTTGTTCGGAAAGGCAAAGGAGTAAGCGTTGAACGCAGAACCCCTTATAAATACCACAGTCTGGCATATAATTTCGTCAATAAAAAGACTGAGCCTTTCGAAGTCTGCGTTGAACCTTCATCAGACGACACACCGATTCACCTGAGTTCACACCCGGGACAGGAGTTCAACTATATGCTCGAAGGATCCATGATAGTTTATATCGATGGCCATCATATCGTGCTCAATGAAGGTGATTCGCTCTATTTTGACTCCAGCTGCAGCCACGGTATGAAAGCTGTTGGTGACAAACCAGCAAAATTCCTTGCCATTATAATTCAATAACGGCAAATGGATATTGATAAAATAAATAAAATAAAAAACAAAAACAATAAAATAAGATAAAGAGGTTGGCTATGTTAGACAAATTTTTACCAAGACAAGACTTTGCTTCATATGAAGATTTCTATGAGAATTTTAAAATTAATGTTCCTGAAAACTTCAACTTTGCTTATGATGTTGTTGATGCCATCGCTACTGAAGACCCTGAAAAAAACGCTATGGTATGGTGCAACGACAAGGGTGATGAAGCCAGGTTCACTTTTGCTCAGATGAACCATTACAGCAACAAAGCAGCAAATTTCTTCAGATCTCACGGCATAAAAAAAGGCGATCCGGTAATGCTGATACTCAAAAGAAGATATGAATTCTGGTTCTGCCTCCTGGGTCTTCACAAGCTTGGAGCTATCTGCATTCCTGCTACACATCTCCTTACAAAAAAGGATATAGTGTACAGATGCAATGCTGCTGACATAAAGATGATAGTCTGTGTAGCTGAGAACGATGTCATCAGCCATGTCGAGGAAGCGGAGCCTGAATCTCCGACTCTTGTGAAAAAGGCACTGGTAGGCGGTACAAAAGACGGTTGGATAGATCTGGTTTCTGAGCTGAACGCTGCGTCCGACAAGTTTGAAAGGCCTGCCGGCAACGAATCAACTAGCAACAGCGACATAATGCTGCTTTACTTTACTTCCGGCACGACCGGGATGCCAAAAATGGTACAGCACGATTTTTCATACCCGTTGGGTCATATACTCACGGCTAAATACTGGCAAAACGTATCAAGTGGCGGTCTGCACCTTACTGTGGCTGATACCGGCTGGGCTAAGGCAATGTGGGGCAAAATCTACGGTCAGTGGCTCAGCGGAGCATCCGTATTTGTCTATGATTATGACAAATTCGTGCCCAGTGAGCTTCTCGAAATAATCTCGAAGTATAAAATAACTTCATTTTGCGCGCCACCAACAATATATAGGTTCTTTATCAAAGAAGACCTGACCAGATACGACCTCAGCAGTCTAAAAGACTGTTCTGTAGCTGGCGAGCCGCTAAATCCCGAGGTATATAACCAGTTCCTGAAGGCAACAGGTCTGGAGTTGCGCGAAGGATACGGTCAGACAGAACTCACTGTAACAATCGCCACATATCCCTGGATGAAACCCAAGCCGGGGTCAATGGGCAAACCCTCCCCTGGATATGCGGTGGATCTGCTGAATGACGACGGCAAATCCTGCGAGATCGGCGAAGAGGGGCAGATCGTAATATATACTGACAAATCTGTCCCGGTAGGTATGTTCAATGGATACTACCGTGATCCTGGGTTGACTAAAAAAGTCTGGAACAATGACATTTACTACACAGGAGACATGGCCTGGAAAGATGAGGACGGGTACTTCTGGTTTGTAGGCAGAGCTGATGACCTGATCAAAAGTTCAGGTTACCGCATTGGGCCTTTCGAGGTAGAAAGTGCCCTCCTTGAGCATCCGGCTGTTCTTGAGTGCGCGATAACAGCTGTGCCGGATCCTATCAGAGGACAGATAGTTAAAGCTACCGTCGTGCTGACCAAAAACTATGAGGCCAGCGATGCGCTTGTCAAAGAGCTGCAGGATCATGTGAAAAAGGTCACAGCACCATATAAATATCCCAGGATCATCGAGTTTGTAAATGAGCTTCCCAAAACCATAAGTGGCAAGATAAAAGAGTTGAAATACGCGAACAGGATAAATAATTGCCCCCGAATACACCTAAAAGCGCCTTGTAACCAACAAGGCGCTTTTTATATGCTGCACAATACTGATTTGCCTGGGCTTGCTCCAGGTATTTTACTGATCTTCTTCCGGTTCCACCAGCTTTTCGAGCAGCTTATTGCTTCTCTCAATAAACGCCGTCATTGCCTCCGGTTCAAGCTGCTTGTGGCTAAGCATTGCCAGGTCATAAACATGCTGGCAAATCAGCTTTACATCATCCTTTTTGCTGCTATCCTCCGAAAGTCTGACCACCGACTGTATCAACGCATTGTTCCTGTTGAGCAGCAATGTCTCCTCATCCGGAAACATATTGCTCGTGTCCATCCCGCCCATACCGAACATTCTGGTCATTTCCTGCATCCTGCGCGGGTATTCTGATAAGAGGATTATTGCCGGTGTCGCCGCTTTAAGTGCTTCAACCTCAATTTTCAGTTTGTCGTCTCCGAGTGATTCTTTGAACACCTTTTCAATCTTTTCCTTCAAATCTGACGAAGTCTCACTGGTATCTCTGTCTTTGAGATTTTCAGAAAGGTCCGAGTCTATCCTTAAAAACTTAACACCGTTTTCCTTCATCTCCAGGAACTGGATAAAATGATTGTCGATCATTGCGTTCAGGATGACAGCCTCCATACCCTCATCTTTGAACAGCTTGATATACTGGGCCTGCTGCTTTTCGTCCGTGACATAGAAAACTTTGTCCTTGTGCTTTTCCTTGTTCCTGTCAAGATAGTCCTTCAAGGTCGTGTAATCGCCATTGATATTTTTGAAAATGATAATGTCCTTAACTCGGTCAAAAAACTTTTCCTCCCGGATACAGCCATATTTCACGAATGGATTAATATCATCCCAGTACTTGTTGTAATTTTCCCTCTCGTTTTCAAACAGGGATGTAAGCTTGTCCGCAACCTTTTTCGTAATATGCGCTGAAATCTTGTTCACATACCCATCATTCTGGAGGAAGCTCCTCGAAACATTGAGCGGCAAATCGGGACAGTCGATCGCACCCTTGAGCAGCATCAGGAAATCCGGAATAACTTCCTTGATGTTGTCAGCCACAAAAACCTGATTGTAATAGAGCTTGATCTGCCCTTCAATAGTCTCGAACTCATGTCTGAGTTTCGGGAAATACAAGATCCCCTTGAGGTTGAACGGGTAATCCATATTCAGATGAATCCAAAACAGTGGATCATTAAAATCGCGGAACACTTTCCTGTAAAATTCCTTGTACTCCTCATCAGTGCAATCTTTCGGGAGCTTGAGCCAAAGCGGGTTGGTATCATTGATAGGCTTCTCCGTTTGATCGCCGGAACTGCCTTCACTCAAATCATCCGCTACTTTGTCCCCACTCTTCGCATCAGACCCGGAAGAGCTTACGTCTGCCCCCGATTTTTGAGAACTGTCCCTCAAAAAGATTTCATTGGGCATGAAGAAGCAGTATTTTTCCAGGATGCTTTTCATTTTATAATAATCGAGGAATTCAAGGGAGTCGTCAGACAGATTAAGAGTTATCGTAGTACCTCTTTCTGTACGGTCAGAATCCTCCATTTCGAATTCGATGCCCCCGGTGCTTATCCATCTTACTGCATTTGCTCCCGGCTGCCAGGATAGCGTGTCGATAGTGACCTTTTCCGACACCATGAATGCTGAATAGAATCCCAGGCCAAAATGCCCTATAATCTGGTTGCCTTCATCTGTCTTATCTTTGTACTTTTCCAGAAAATCGACTGCTCCGGAAAAAGCTACCTGATTTATGTATTTTTTGACCTCGTCTCCAGTCATTCCTATGCCGTTGTCTATAAATTTAATGGTTTTATCATCTTTGTTTATGTCCACTATTATAGTAAACTTCTCATTGTCCTGTAGTGGAGCTTCGCCAAGAGATGCCAGTTTTTTCATTTTAGTAATCGCATCATTGGCATTTGACACCATTTCCCTGACGAAGATATCCTTATCTGAGTAAAGCCATTTTTTGATGATAGGTAAGATATTCTCAGCATGGATCGATATATTCCCACTTTCGCGCGACATATCCAAACCTCCCTGTTTTTAGTGCTTAAAGCGCTATAACATATATTACAACTCTTGTTCTGTCATTGTCAAGACGAAATTAGCACTCTTCTGATGAGAGTGCTAATAACCGGATATGGATAACATTGTGCAAACTAACAGATTTGTATATCACGTTTTTAAAAGAAACGATTTGCAATTGACGGTTATCTTTATTTCAATTGCTCTTCTGCTGCATATTCTCAACCTGGCAACAGCAACAACAGTACCAGCATCATTTGTCGCAATTTCCGGCATCCGGGTCTATAAAGATTATATGCCGGTTATTCCTGATCACTGACCTGGCGAAGATCTCTATTAAAACTTCTTTTAGCCTGAACAGCGGTTCAGAAAAACAAAACCCATATTCATACTCTTTATCCCCACCACCGGAACGGTGGACAACAAACCCATTCGTACAGAAATGTATGCCCTCAAGTTCTGTTGACAATTGCAAAATAACACCGGCATCGACAGGAAATCTCAATCCAGACGAAAACTTTACTCCTCCAGGACTGATATCTATTATCCTGACCTTAGCCTGCCTTGACACTGTGTGTCTGCCGCCGACGCGTATAATCCTGATCATCCCCGATAGCGGTACTTCAGGTCTGATTCTGAGAAACTTCCTTGTGAATTCTTTCTCTTCCACCATACCACCTGCAAAAGTGTAACAACTTTTGTGGTATGATATTACCATAAATTTACATGCCTATCAATATACTCGCTGATTATCCTGTCATATTCCTGCCTGACAGCCGAAATCACCGGGTTGGCTGATGAGTTCAAAATCACATCATCAATGGATTTTATGGGCAATACCTTAATTGACGTGCCCGACAAAAAGCAGCCTTCGACCGTGCCGATTTCGTCAGCTCTTACAAACTCCTGCTCAACGTCAAATCCTGCCCTTCCGCATGCCTCCAAAATGTATTTACGCGTTATCCCCTTCAATACATACTTTTCAGGAGTCGTGATGATTCTTCCGTTTTTGACAAAAAACAAATTCGATTTGCTGCCTTCCGTGATTCTGCCCTTATAATCAACCAGAATGACTTCAAAATAGTCGCCCTCCGTTCGTCTCTTCTCCACTGCATCTTTATAGACTTTATCGATAATCTTGGCATTGGGATTTTTGCGTTCGATCTGCACCATGCCTGTTCTGACACCGGCATCAACTTCAGCATCTGCCGGGTAATAGCTCCTGCTGACATAAATCACATACTCCTGGTGCTGAACCCCATCAAGCACGATTATCTTCACATTGCAGTTTACATTTCCGATCTTATCCTTCAACCTTTTTATGTTTTCCGCCAACTGCTGGTTTGTCAGATCCAAAGGCTTGCCAATAGTTTTGAAGGTTGCTTTAAGGCGGTCATAATGATCCTCGAAAAACAGCGGGACACCATTGATTATCCTGATCACTTCATATGCCGCCTTGCCTGTCATCTTCTTCATATCAAAGGCTTCAATTTCTGAACAATCTTTTAAAATCCCGTTATGTACTATATATCTGCCTGCATTATCTTCCATCAGTATCATCCCTTTATTATTCCAGTATTTTGATAACAGTTGCTAATGTACCGGTGCGTTGATACTATAATCACCTGCCAGACCACAAATCTGACGCCTGGCAGCCTTGACTTCCTGCCATAATGTACGCCCATATCCCAGGCGTGATTTGCCAATTATTCAGTACTTTATGACTCCTCCGTCATCCGATAAGACAGCACATCTGCAATATCGTCGGAAGCCAAGTTTTGCCTGCACCGATGCTGTCTCTAACAACTATAAATCAAATACTCATAATCTTCAACTGTTTATTCGATTTTGAGAAATGTCCGCAGCACGCTAATCGTCCTGCTTGTAAAAGCCAGATGCGTCAGAAGTAACACATCCTGCCCGGATCAATGGGAGAAATCCCTCTGATCCTAGAAAGTTTCCTAAAGTTAAAGTAAAACTCTAAGTTAAAGTAAAACTTCAGGTCGATCCGTCACGTTTGATATCTGTCATATCAATCAGCCACCATAAAGCTGGTCTTCTTGTTAAGTATCTTTCGTATGCTATCCTCAGACAAGTGATACCTTTCCATGAGCTCCTGAATCGTTGCTCCTTCGTCGTACCTCCTGCATATTTCTCTGTTCCTGTTCCTAATCATTGCCCTGGTACCATTCAAGGTTCCCCATCCAGCTCTGCTGTTCTCCTTTCTTGGTACATAAAGCAGTTTGCCCTGGACATAGTGCTGCAATTGCTCCAGTAATTGTTTCGGCAGTACGTCCTTGCCATTAATATACTTCATATCGTCATATCCTCCTGATCCTGTTATTTCTGAAACACTGTGTACGAATATTGGATTATTATCCTGATGATCAATGAGGTGACGATTCTGTCAATGACTGGTTTACAGTAAACTTCATTAGATGCTGCTTCAGTACAGCTCAAACGCGCATAAAAAAAGCACGATAACCATACCATGCCGATTCCCGATTTATTACGGTTAAAGGTTATTCCCTGAAGATTTGCTGAAAGAACGCATGAAAAGCCGGAAGCTATGGCATTGAGTCATACATTCCCAGCCATGTTCAGTTAGATATCGCCCACCTCAAAAATTACCTCAAAAGCTTTCATTCGCAACAACTCCTTTCTCTATGAAATAACATGTGCTTCAATTATATTCCATATTCAAGTTATCAGTCAATAACAGCGATGTACGAAAGAATAAATATAGGGATTCTTTCCGATCTTTGCAAAAACATCAGGGGACAGTTCTCCAGAATCCTTTGGTCAGGGACAGTTCTTCAAAAGTCGATGATAAGGGGACAGTTCTCCAGAATCCTTTGGTCAGGGACAGTTCTTCAAAAGTTCTTATTTCACTGGATTCTTTTAGCATAGTTTTCCAAGCATGCTAATTCATTTCACTTGGAAACTTAAGTACAACTGTATTGTGTTTTTTTCTGTTATGAGTTATAATTTCATTTGCATGTTATTATGCGTTAATGGCATACAGATACTGACCAGGTCGAAACTATTTCTTTGGTCATATTTGGGATCACAAACTAAAAACAAATTATCGCTGGTGTGGCTCAATGGCAGAGCACGTCACTCGTAATGACGGGGTTGTGGGTTCGATTCCCACCACCAGCTCCAGGCACAAATCAAAATCCTTGGACCTGCAGGTTTCCAAGGATTTTGTTCTGCTATGAGCAGAGATAATGACACAACACTGCTCCTGATATAAGCAAGGTTTTGAAGAACTGTCCCTCAACTAAAAACTGTCCCGCTTCCCAGGTCTATTGAAGAACTGTCCCCTATTCCATAGAACGTCTCCACCAGTGGAAGAACCGTCAATTTCTTCCTTCTGGCGAAAAATTGAGAACCGTCCCTCTCCTGATCAGGAAACTCTGAAGAACTGTCCCCCTATTCTGAAGGGCTGCCCCGTGGATGGGACAGCCCCAATCGATTCATCTCTGGTCGGATATAGTTGCATTGTTGTTGTCCTGAGATAGCTGGGCAATGTCATCGTAAGGCGGCCCATCTGTAGTGCCTTCCAGGAGGACGATGTCAAACTCGTTGGGAGTGGTTCCCCAAGAATTCCCGAAGAATGTAGTGAAGGCACGATCTACCAGGAATCCGCCTTTTGTGTTATAGACCACATTGTTATTAATAGCACCTGTCGTATCCGGGTTGATATACATTCCCGTCCTCAGAGAGTAGAAAGTATTTCCCTCTAAAAGCACTTCTGCTGTATTGACCTGGGATACGACTGCACGGTTGACTGTCCAGTCGGACATCGGCGGCGGCTGCTCAGGGCCGTAAATAGTATTCCCAATCAGGCTTACATTAGGCGCGCCGATCTGGATAAACTCTCTTGCATAAGGAATGTCACTTGTCATGGTCAATCCCTGAACTGTGGCACCGCTTCCTGTAATCAACAGCGGGATTATCTCTGCCTGCAGTATCAGCTCTGCCCCAGGTTCGCCAAGCAATGTTGCCCCAGCTTTATTGAAATTGATCTGTGTTGTAATGATATAGGTGCCTGATCCCACATGCACCGTGCCTCCGGCAACCACTGCGGCAATACCTTCTGAAATAGTTCCGAAAGGATGCGCTAAGCTTCCGTCTCCTCCAACACTGCCGGCTTTTACTCGAATGTTTTCCGGATCTACTGTTTCATTAACCGCCTTGTCAAGCGTTTCCTGCAAAGCAGCCACTGTCATATACCCCAGATCAGGACGGTTTGCCAGCAAATCTCCCAGCACCATGTCCTGAGCTGCTGTACTCAGAGTGTCAAAACCATCGAGATCAAGTCCAAGGGCAGGATCGGTGATGGCTGCCCGCATTTGTGCTATATCCTGCGCATTGTTCACGGCTTCCAATTGCGGATCAGGAGTTACTGCTGCGCCGATTTTCAGAATCATAACAGACGCACTGACACCCGTTTCAGTGCCTCCTGCCGCATTATCAAGGGTGACCGGACCTGCGCTGGTGTGATTCCTTAGCGTTATTTGGTCACCTGCGCCAGCATTGATGATTACCATTCCGGTATAACCGCTGTTAACCCCGCCGGTTCCATACGTGCTTCCCGGTATAGGATCGTCGTTTTTGAAAAGTGTGAATTGATTGACCTCTGCCCCGGTAACTGTATACCATACGGCATAAAGCCCGGCGCTTTCAATGATAATCGGCGCTGTGTCTGTCTCGTGGCTGATCCCCAATAAAGCTCCATTTTTACTGAAGGCAATGGAACCATCAACCGGAACACTCTGGTTATCGGTGTTATAGATATACGCATAAGGATTATCGTCGGTAGGGGGTGGAGTTTCCGAATAGGTGATCATCAGCTTTGGGAAATATGGTTCATAAACGATGTTATTTGTACCAAATTGTACTAAAGTCACTCCATCCGGATTCGTCAATGCAATGCCGTAATTGGCGTAAGTCCCGCTGAGCCATTGATTCACAAGTTCAGTGATATCGATCTCTACGGATGAATAAAGGTCTGATGTGTTTACATCGATCTGTGAAGATGTTGCTGCGAAATCCGGAACACTGTTGTAAGTTACTGTAGAAGCATCAAAAAAACTGGTAACTCTGTTTACAACTACAGGACTCGGATCCGTACCGGTCTTTACAATGACAGAAAGCTGCAGCACTGCACTGTCTACACTGGTTACTGGTAATGGCGGCAGATCGATCTCCATAAGACCTATGCAATCCATAAATCCAGGATCATTGCCAACATACATTAATGGATAAAAAGAGAAGTTTTGTGTGGGTTGCGATGAGGATACAAAGGTAGTATCGGGAATACCAACCGATACCGTAGGCATAATCTGTCACTTCCTTTCCTGAAATCGAATTATTCAAATGTAGCTGCAATAGAAGCGCATCAGTTATTTGCGCCTCATGCAAACTCTTGCCATCATTACATCGTATTCGCCCTGCAACGGATTGGTACACATTCCATCAAAGATTTCAGGAATTTGTTGCTGACTTTGCAGTCTGTCTTGTCTCGCTATCTTAGTTGCTTTTGGATTGTCTGAAAAGGAACACTACATAATCAGTTTGCATATTATTATTCCGAGACCACTTATTCGAACTACATCGACTGGGAGCGAATAATTACAGAACTCAGCTTTGTAAGCAAGGCACTGGATCAGGAGTAAGGGAATTACAATACAAAACATGTTGGAACCCAGTACTTTCTCAAAAACAGTCAGCAAATAAATGGCGGAACTTAAATAATCTTTGTTATAGGAGGTTGTCTGAATGAGTAAGGCTTTAATTACTGGAATAACGGGGCAGGATGGTTCTTACCTGGCTGAGTTTTTATTGGATAAAGGATATGAAGTCTATGGACTCGTCAGAAGAAGCAGTACAGATAATACTGAAAGGATCAGCCACCTTCTCGATGGAACGAAAAAACTGACTTTGCATTATGGTGACATGACAGACGCGTCCAGCCTGAGCAGACTTCTGTACAGATTAGAACCCGACGAGGTTTATAATCTGGCCGCCCAGAGTTATGTGAAGGTTTCATTTGACACACCGGAATTTACAGCGGATGTCAATGCTGTTGGCACAGTCAGATTGCTTGAAAGCATCCGTGAAGTGAACCCTGGAATAAAATTCTACCAGGCCTCCTCCAGCGAACTGTTCGGGAAAGTACAGGAAATACCACAAAATGAAACCACACCGTTTTATCCCAGAAGCCCATATGCTGCAAGCAAGCTTTATGCATACTGGATAACTGTGAACTATAGAGAAGCTTACGGCTTATTCGCCTGCAACGGTGTACTTTTCAATCATGAATCCCCCAGAAGAGGAAAAAACTTCGTCACCAGAAAAATAACTACCGGTATCGCTGATATTCTGAACGGGAAAGCAGAGTGCTTATACCTCGGCAATCTGGATGCAAAAAGGGATTGGGGGTATGCCGGTGACTATGTTGAAGCCATGTGGCTGATGCTCCAGCAAGACAAACCCGATGATTATGTTGTCGCAACGGGAGAAACGCATACAGTAAGAGAGTTCTGTGAGCTTGCATTCAAGAATGCCGGCATCGACCTGATTTGGAAAGGAGAAGGTCTGAATGAAAAAGGCATTGATAAGGCCACAGGCAAAGTACTGGTGAATGTCAGCAGTAAGTTTTTCAGACCAACAGAAGTGGATCTGCTGTTGGGTAATCCGGCAAAGGCAATGAGCAAACTGGGGTGGAAACCCAGGGTATCTTTCGAAGAATTAGTAGCTATGATGGTAAAGAGCGATATCCAGGCAGCAGGAGTAATATTATAACGAGGAGGAGTCCATGTGGATATAAATAGCAGGATATATGTGGCGGGGCATACTGGAATGGTCGGATCGGCTTTTGTCAGATGTCTCCGGGAAAACGGTTATAAAAACATTATCAAAAAAGCTCACCAGGAACTGGATTTGACAAACCAGGCTGAAACAGAAAAATTTTTCGAAGAAGAAAAACCGGAATATGTTTTTCTGGCAGCAGCGAAAGTAGGGGGAATACATGCAAACGACACTTATCCGGCAGATTTCATCATGGAAAATATGCTGATTCAATGCAATGTGATCCGCAGTGCTTTCAAAAACAATGTCAAGAAGCTGATGTTCCTCGGGAGTTCATGTATTTATCCGAAACTGTGCCCTCAGCCAATCAAGGAAGAATACCTTCTCACAGGCACACTGGAACCCACCAATGAAGCTTATGCCCTGGCTAAAATAGCAGGTATCAAAATGTGCCAGTCATACAACAAACAATACGGGGCCAGATATATTTCTGTCATGCCTGCCAACCTGTACGGCATCAACGACAGGTTTGATGCATACAACTCGCATGTAATCCCGTCTATGATAATAAAATTCCACAAAGCAAAATGCGAGAATCAGCCATTTGTTGAGTTGTGGGGAAGCGGCAAGCCCCTGCGCGAATTCTTATATGTGGATGACATGGCAGAAGCTTGCCTCTATCTGATGCAACACTATGAAAGCAGTGAACTTGTGAATATCGGCTCCGGTATTGAAATCAGCATAAAGGAACTTGCCGGCTTGATCCGGGAAATCGTGGGTTTCCATGGAGAAATCATATTTGACTCTTCAAAACCCGACGGAACTCCGAGGAGAGTCCTGGACACTTCAAAAATCGCAGCAACCGGCTGGAAACCTAAAACAGACATAAAGGAAGGGCTCCGTAGAGAATACGAATATTACCTGGGGACAGTTCTGCAAAATGAGGGACAGTTCTGCAAAAACTGAAGAATAGTCTGCGGGAAAACTTACGTCTTTTCTGGAGGGACGGTTCTTAAAAATGAAGAATCAATCTGCAGGTTAACTCTTGTTGTGTCTCTGGGGACGCTTCTTAATCTCTCCAGCTACACCGATAATATCTGCCACGGCTAACCGAATGTCTTTCAAAATTCAGAGGCAGGCCAGCGAATCTGAGAGATACTTTTCCAATATTTCAGGAACCCTTCTGCAAAAACTCAAAGCTGCTCTTTAGGACTTTGGGGACAGTTCTGCAAAAGCTCAAAACCGTCTCTAAGACTTTGGGGACGGTTCTCAAGAATCCAGCTGCAATTCTTGTGATGCAAACGGTCACTTAAAATGGATTGCTGAAAAATTGCCCTATATCCAATGACGTATCTAGTTGAGCAAGACAGGAGGATGATCATGTTTTCCTCCTGTCTTATTGTTCACTTTTCTTTTCCAACTACTGCTTTTGGGTAGTGAGATACTCCTCCAACAGGAGTGCTTTTTCATTGACTCTTCCCGGCCCGGGAAATGCTGTCACTCAGCGGACAATTGCTTGAGAACATCCATTTGAGCCTGGATTAAAGCCTCTGACTTTGTTTTAAAGGTGTAAACTTCACTTTTAATCAGTTCATATTTCTCCTGCATCTTCCGGACTTTTTCGGCAGCATCGCTAATGATTTTCTGCGCCTTTACCTCTGCCTCATCAGTGATATTCTTCGCCTTATCACATGCGTTTGCCTTGATTTGCTCAGCGGTATGCTGTGCTACCAGGATCGAATGCTGCAGCGACTCTTCAAGCACCTTGTAGTGCTGCACTGCTTCACTTAAGGACGATATCTGACATTTCAGCTCATTAATGGAATTGTTCATCTCCGTATAGTCTTCGATGATCCTCGCAATCACAGCATCTACCTGCTTTTTACTGTATCCGTCAAAAAGTGCTCTTCTGATTGTCAGGCGGTTTAAATCAACAGCAGTGTAATTCACACGACCATCCCCCAAACATAATCCTGTATCCATTCTATTCAGCACCATGCTTGGACGGTTCATTTTTTTGAACGCTTTACTCCGGTTACCGGTAACGACTTTCCAAAAGGAGAAATGTCCCTCCCTGCCACCGGGATTTGAAAACGGGAAAAATCCCGTGTTGTGATCATATCACAGACATCTCTGTACCACATGAAAATACTTATATGAGCGTAAAATCTGGCCCTGTCCAGGCAAGCAGGGGAAACCGGATAATACCCTTGTATCCGCCGGATGAAGGTTTCACCCAGATGGTCCAGCAGCATTGCAAAATCATAAGCCGGATCGCCGAAGCCAGAATTGCTGAAACCGATTACACTGTTGATTTTTCGGGAATCTATATCAAACAGGATATGCCAGGGCGCCATATCCCCATGGATAAGCACAGACTCAAATTCAAAAAACTCCTCATCATCAACAGCAGGCCGTATGATCTGATGAAAATACTCTTTTACATAGTTCGTACAATAAGGAGTGATTTTTCTCTCCATCGTCTCCAATTCAGCCAACCATTCTTCCCTCACAAGGTTCATCCTTGAATCACCGATGCCTGCCTTTTTCACTTTTTTTGCCGGGATCGAATGCAGTTGATTCAGAAAAGTCGCAATTTGCCTGGCTACAGCATCCTGTGTAGAATAATCTGATTTCATCAGAACATCGCGATATAGCGGTGATCCCTTTATATAAGCACGTTTGGTTACATTTTGCTCAACTATTTCCACATCCGGCAAGGGCAAGTCAGTAAAACTTTGTATAAAGCTTACAACTTCCGCCTCATTCCTAAGATAAACTGCACTCCAATCATACTTCGAAAACTTGAATACCACTTCATTGTTTACGACAGCGATGTTGCTGTAACTCCCGTCGGTCTTGTTGAATTCGATTTTCGACAGATCAAGCTGAGGAAACCTGCCTTTTATCAACTCCATATATTTCAATTCATTATAATGCAATACCGTCCCTCCCTTCCTGAGTCATTTTACAGAACTGTCCCTCCTTACCGTTTCGCAACATTTTGCAGAACTGTCCCTCCTTAACACTTCGCATCATTCTGCAGAACTGTCCCTCCACACAAAGGCTCAGTACAGTAGCTTGATGTTGGTTTCCGGCCAGTCCTTAAGCCTCATTACAGTATTCGAAAGGTTTGAATAACCATTGCCTATGAAAAAGTCACATTGTGCCGCCAGGTACGTGTCCTTTATTACTTCAATGGTATCCTTTATCAGCTCAACACCCTTATGCCTCTTGTTCGGATACTCCTGAAGGTACGTGGGTATCCGCTGCTTCAGTGGACGTTTTTTGCTGTCGGTGTATAAAAGCATCCCGTTGATATCATACAGCTTTTTAAACTGCCTCAGGATTTTGTTCGAGTCAGTAATCAAGAATATATGTCTTATGTTATAACGCACAATAAAATGCCATATATTAGGCTTGTAGTATTCATTCAAATCATATATCTGCGCAACCTCATGCACGATGGCATTGGAATGGCAGTGGACCCCGAGTATAGGCTTCTCGTCCCTTAAATCAGGTGTTATATTGATATATCTCTGGATTTCCCGCTTCACTTCAGGCTTCAGCTTCAGATATTTGTCAAACAGACACCTGTAGACCTGATGTGGCGTCTTCCCGAAAGACCAGTGCCCTCTGTTTGACCATGCCAGTATGGAACTGATCGGATAATAAATATCACTGACAACGATATTCGCTTCACTCCTCATAAGGCTCTTCAGATCCCTGAATTCCATCTTGAACCTGTCGGTATCTTCAGCATAAACGTTTTCCGGATTCCATGAAGGAGGATAAAGCGTGTACCCCGGACGGATAATGTCCTGGATTGTAACACCTGAAACCGGTTCGAAGAAGAACTCATATACATTGGAAGAAACAGATTCGCTGTACAGGCTCTCCATGCCCCAGTACACAACCGGGATCCGGTTGGTCAGTTCCGCGGCAAGAAGCTGGCACATAACATGATCCACGTCAGCCCAAATACTCTTACCCAATGACTTTATTAACAGATAACGATTCATCTGCATACGTATTCACACCTCCGTATAATTCAGGATAGCCTGCTTTGTGGTGGATCTTCTCGAACTTCCTTCTCCTCCGGTCTTTTTTCAGACGTTTTCTGGCCAGTCTCAGCTCGTGCTTCAAATCCCTGTAAAAAAGGACAATATTGCTGTCCGGCCAATCCCTCAGGCGTTTGACAGTGTAGGATACGTTGGAATAACCATTCCCAATGAAGAAATCGCATTTTGAGGCCAGACATGTATCCTTTATGATCTCTATTCCCTTTCGTCTCCTCTCAGAATACCCTGTGAGATGGGGCGCATTTTTTGTGTCGCTGACCTGTCCCCTTTTACAGTCGGTGAATATCACCATCTCCCCATACCGCTTCTGAAAATCTTCGAGGATTTCCTGGCAGTCTGTCAGCAGTAAGATTTTCCGGACACCATACCGGTCGATAAAGCTTTGTATTGTTCCATGATATCTCTTGTTCAGATTAGATAGTTTTTCAACCTCCTTCACCTTGTCGCCGCCCCGGATGTGGACCCCAAGCAGCGGTTTTGCGTCCCTCATATATTTATCATAAAACTGCAGTATTTCTTCCTGTATATCCGGCTTAAGCCTTATATACTTGTCGAACAGGCAACGGTATATCTGGTGCGCTGTCATGCCGTAAGCCCAGTGTGTTTTCGGAATGTATTCGAGAATAGGACGAACAAAGTAATGAACATCACTGACCACCACATTGGCATCACTGCTCATCATATCCCCAAGGTTCCGATATGCCCAGGCTACTTTATCCAAATCTTCCACTGTCAGGTTCTTGCCGTTCCATATAGGAGGAAAATAGGTAAAACCAGCTTGGTCCAGCTCTTCTAAGGAATAGTCGGATACGGGTTCAAAATACAGCTCAAATGCGTTACCTTCAAACGATTCCGAATAAAGGCTGTTTGACCCCCAATAAACAACCGGGATACGGTTTGTCAACTCGGCCGCCAGCAGTTGTCCCATAACATGATCCACATCGGACCAAAAGCCGCAGCCCCAGCTCTTGATAAGTAGGAATCGATCAGTCATCAATTTCCCCACCTCCGACAAACACGCTCCTGATCCTGAGATAAATCTTCCTGAGAAACCCCTGAAATGTGAGCAGTATCTTTTTTTCCGCAGCAACAATCATTTTTACGTTTATAGGATACTTGCGCCGCTTCCTCTGCCGAAAAAGCAGCCTGACATTTTCTTCAGGCCAGTCTTTCATACGGAATACCGCGCGGGACAGAGACGAAAAGTCATTACCTATAAAAAAATCGCATTGGGCCGCAAGGCATGCATCCTTGATAGCCTCTATCCCTCTTCTTCTTTTAACCATAGGGTTCTCCATCCTGTATGCCGGATCACTGCCTGTCAACCGCTTGCAATCCGTGAATGTGACCCGGTCTCCGTACCTGCTCCTGTACTCATCAACTACTTCCTCACTGTCTGTTAAGAGGAATATATTCCGGATCGCATACTTATCTGACAACTTCCGTATTTCATCGTGATATTGGGTATTGGGCTTCAGCATTTTTCCTGTTCCCAGGAAAATATATTTTCTTTTCCTGTTATTTGAAGCCTTCAGCCTGTGTTTTCTGTTGTACCTGTTCCAGTAATACTCATCCATCCTGTCTTTTCTTTCATCGAAAATCATGTCATCTTCCTCTCTGCGGACATGGACCGCCAGCAGCGGGTGCGCATCCCGGAGCCATGATTGGTAAAACCCCTGGATTTCTGTAAGAATGTCCCTCTTTATCCTTATATACTTCTTGTAGAGATGACGATAGATCTCTGTGGCCGTCATACCGTATGCAGCATTATCTTTCTTAATGAATGGAATGATTTCAGAAACGGAAAAATATACGTCCCCAACAACAACATTGGCATCGCTGCTTATCAAATCACCTATACTCCTGAACGCCCAGGTTTCCTTGTCAACATCCTCTACCAGCAGATTGTCTGCATCCCATACAGGCGGGTAAAATGTATACCCTGGTTTGGCTAAATCAAAAATACTGTAATAACTCACAGGTTCAAAATAAAGTTCAAATCCGTTTGTGTGGACAAAGCCGTTGTGCAAGCAGTGAGTCGGCCAGTAGACGATGGGAACACGGCCAGTGATTTCGGCAATCAGAAGCTGACCAAGGACATGCTCCACGTCAGACCACAGCCTGTAACTCCAGGGTTTGATCAGCAGGAATCTGTCACCTGCCATTTAGGGCTCACCTCACAATTCTCCCATAAAATTTATCTCTTCAAGTTAATATTATGTATACCAGCTGGTTAATGTGCACGGTTGCAGTGAGATAAGTTCTTCCAGCCAAACGCAGGAACACCCGTTCAAAGGCAGGATTCTCTGATATCAGGGTCGGGTACGCCTCAAGTCTTCAGCGATTGGGATCCGGAAAGCAGGGATTAGGGTAAATGCACTCATGCTTGCCCTGCAATTCCCCGGGCTTTGAAAAAAGGCCGTATACAAATAATCCCGTCCGCACCACCATCCCTTGAGATCGTTCAGTATCCGTCTTCTCATATACCGATAATGAATGCATCAGATCAGCTATTTGTCCACCAGTCCGCTCACTGCCCTGTTCCAATCGATAGTACGGGAAAGTCCTTCCATGAAAGGTTTGAAAGGTGGGAGCCGAAACTCTGACATGACCTTCGAAATATCAAGCCTGACCAGTTTTGGGGATACCTTGATGTCCTTCATCGATTCTTTACACATAATCTCTTCGGACAACCTGCTCTCTGTCAGCAAGCATATTTCTTCCGCAAGGGACCGTATACTGATGCTGTCTTGCCCGCCCACATTATATACGAAGTCTTTACCGTAGAGCATAATATAAAGCAGCATCAGAACGCAATCGGCAATATAGCAGAATGTCCTTACCTTACTACCGTCATCCTGCATCACTATACGTTTCTCATAAAGGGCCTGCCGCAGAAAATGTGCCATTACCCTCTCGTCCTTCAATCCTATGCCGGGACCATAAGTCATGGAAATCCTTGCAATTTTTGCATTCACACCTTCGAAGTTTCTGTATGCAAAACACAAAGTTTCACCCATTCGCTTAGACTCAGAGTAAATAGCTCTGATATCGACCGGAGAGCATAATCCCGGGAAATCTTCCGAGGTGGGGATGTGCTTTTCGTCAGGTTCTCCATAAACCTCAGAAGAGCTCAAAAACAAAAGGACAGCTCCATCGTTTCTGGCTTTTTTCAGCAGCTTTTCGGTCACTGTTGTATTCAGATGGATGGTATCCAGGTAATTGCGGATGAATTTCTTTGGCTGTGCATATGTCGCGCCATGAATGATATAATCCGCCTTCTCGCCAAAGCAAATGGCTCCCTGCTTGTTCAGATCCATTGCATGGAATGAGTAGCGACCATTGAAAATCTCTTCAAGGTGAGTACCGGGCGGACTTTTGCTGACAGCCACGATATTTATCCCCGCTCCCTTTACTGTATTGGCCAGATGGAGCATGTAAATCAGATATGTGCCAATAAGTCCGTTAGCACCCGTAATATAAACAGTTTTACCCTTCAAGGGAACCAGATCGATTTTTTCGATATATTCAAGACAATCCTGCTCAATAATTCTGTCCATTGCTATCCCCTTTACAATTCCAACTAATTCCTACCTTTCACCAAATCCGTCGCTTCGTAATAAATGTCTTCTGCAGTAGGATAATAAGCTTTTTCCAGCACATCGCTGGTCGGCGTAGGGGTATCAGGACAGCACACCCGTCTGACAGGCTTTTTCAGCAGGTGGAATGCTTTTTCTGCAGCAACCGCAGCTATTTCCGAAGCTACCCCTCCCGTCTTGCACCCTGTATCTGTAATCAATAGTCGTCCAGTATTTTCGATCGAGCTTAACAAAACATCCTCATCCAGGGGCTTCAATGTCCTGAGATCCACAACTTCAGCAGATATGCCTGATTGCTGGAGCTTCTCAGCTGCCTTCAGAGCCTCTACAAGCATATAGGACACTGCAGCTATAGTAATGTCCTCTCCTCTCCGGCGTATAACTCCCTTACCGATGGGTATGGAATAAAGACTTACGGGAACATATCCCGTAGTTTTATAAAGCCACCGATGCTCTACGAACAGAACCGGATTGTTGTCGATGATCGCTGATATCATAAGTCCTTTGGCATCATAGGGGGTAGCCGGGGCAACGATCTTCAGACCCGGAACGTTCATCAGCATTCCATGAATACATTGCGAATGCTGTGCGCCGGACCCCCATCCTCTGGCGCTGATAGTCCTTACCACCATTGGTACCTTTACCTTTCCACCGAACATATAACACCATTTGGATGCATGATTCACCAGTTGATCCAGCGAAAGCAGCAGGAAATCCATACGGGCATGGACAAATACAGGCCTTAAGCCTGCCATGCCAGCTCCGGCCGCAATTCCCGTCAGTGAATTCTCCGCTATCGGGGTATCAAACACGCGGTCTGCTCCATATTTCTCCTTCAGTCCCCTGGTAGTCCCAAATACACCCGCAGCATCATCCACACCTTCACCCAATATGAACACTCTGGAATCCCTTCCAAGCGACTGATCAAGAGCCTCATGCAGTGCATCCCTGTATGTGAGGATGCGGTCTCCCTCAGAATCTCCCGTTATAAAATAATCATCCAGTTTTTCCAGTTGAACTGTTGTCCACGGCATAATAATCCTCCTTTTGCCTGTCAAGCTAAACCATCCGCTTCACCACCGGATCATCACTCATCTTTTGTTCTGTAGAACTGTCCCTTAATTTTCAGTTTTGCAGAACTTTCCCCTCTCCATAAGGCTGTTCGCTGGTTTTGATGAACCGTTCCGTGTTTTTGAGAACTGTCCCCAAAGTTTCAGGAGCCTTCTGTTCTTCTCATTCTGCAGAACCGTCCCCCGTTTTCCATTCTCGCAGGACCGTCCCCCACCGAAAGTGAAGAACTGTCCCTCATTTTCAAATTTCGCAGAACTGTCCCCATGTCACCTGGCTAATTTGCGTATACAAAATCGAGCAGTTCATCAGGCGAGGGTTTGGGGGAGTTTTGCGCGAACTGGAATGCATCTTCGATTAAATCGTATATTTCCCGGTCGATGCTCTCCATAAGCTGATCATTCAATACTCCCTGATCCTTCAGGAATCTCGCGAACCGTTTGATCGGGCATCTGGAAACCCAATAGTCATATTCCTCCTTCGGCCTGTAGCCTCCGCCCACGTCATCTACCGTTCCTATATGTCCTTTCCACCTGTAAGTAAGGCATTCTATCAACGTGGGGCCTTCCCCATTCCGACATCTGTCAATGGCTTCCTTTGCGTATTCGGCTACCACCAGTACATCATTCCCGTCAATCTGAAAACCAGGCATCCCGTAATTCTGCGCCCATTTGTAAATGTTGTCGCCCACCTGGCGTGCCGACTGGTGCGAATTTATGGCGTAAAAGTTGTTTTCACACACATATACTACAGGCAGCTTTTTCAGCGCGGCAAAATTCAGGCTTTCATGGAACGTTCCCTCATCAGCGGCACCGTCTCCGAAAAAAACTACGGTTACCCTGTCGTCATTAAGCAGCTTTGAAGCGAGAGCCGTGCCGGTCCCGATGGGGATGTTGCCTCCGACGATAGCAGAAGAGCCTAGTATCCCCACATCAGGATCCACAAGATGCATGGATCCTCCCCTGCCGTGTGCGCATCCTGTTTTCCTCAGATACAATTCGGCGATCATTTTCTTGATATCTCCGCCTTTTGCAATATACATCGCATGGCTCCGATGTGTGCCAAAAGCATAATCGTCTTTCCGCAGGTGTAAACATACACCCGTTGATACTGCTTCCTGCCCGATGGACAGGTGGATCGGCGTCTTTATTTCATCAAACTTATATTCATCGTTGATCCTTTGTTCTACCAACCTGATAAGCTGCATTGTTTTATATGCTTCGATCCATTTGCTTTTTTCCATTATCCATCGCCTCATTTCATCCCATTTGTCAGCTAATACAGCAGCTTGATACTGCCTTCCTCCCAATCCTTCAGTTCACTGACAGCTGCTGATACATGGGAATATCCATTCCCTACAAAAAAATCACACCTTGAAGCCAGCCACGTGTCGCGGATTATTTCCAGACCCTTCAGCCTGTTATCCGGATAATTCAGGTAATGGACTCCCTGGCCGTCCTTATGCACCCTCCTGCAGTCGGTGTGGACCAGTAGATTGCCATACCTTTTTTTGTACTCTTCCAGAATTTCCAGACCGTCGGTCATCAGAAACAGTCTCATACCCGGATTTGCTTTCAGGATCTTTTCTATTTCAACCCTGTACCGACTGTTCAACTCATGCAGGTGTCGTACCTCCGCAGCTTTGTCACTGCTTCGGACATGTGCCGCCAGAAAAGTAGCACCTCTCATGTTCGAGTTGTAGAATTCATCGACAAATGACTGAACATCTTCTCTGAGACGTATATACTTTCGTATCAGGCGGCAAAACAGATCCCTTCTGCTCAGGCCACAGAGCGGGTGTCCCTTCGGTATCAGAGGAATGACCTTTTCAACATCGATATAAGTGTCCCGGACACAGACCTCTGCATCGCATTCCAGAAGGCAATCCGGCTCCTGTCCTCCATCTGCCTCATTTTGCCGGCTTGTCACCGCATTGTTGGATTTGCTCAGCAATCTATTCCCCGAATCAGTTGGCATAAAATCCGTATCGACAACACCGCTGATCTCCGCATCTGCCAATGGAACACCGAAAGCACCCATGCCGGCTTTTTTCGGATTTGACGACAGCAAATTGGATGCATTCCAACACCCCGGGGGAAACGTAAAGCTATCTTTCTGAATATCTCTCACACCGATGCCTGATACCGGCAGAAAAAACTGCTCAAACGCATTTGATCCGTCCGCTGGAGCATACAGGCTGCCTTTTCCCCAGTAAATGACAGGTATCCTATGCATGATTTCAGCGATAATCAACTGGGTCAGGACATGGTGGATTTCATTCCACAGACCCATCCCTATTTCTCTTATCAGCATAAATTTCCCCTTTGCCATCCCGTCGCCTCCAGACAGACCAGACTCTCAAAGAAGATCATCGTGACCCTGCTGCTTCAGCTTATCCACCAGGATCCTGATTTTCTGCGATTTATTTCTTGGGCATACCAGCACCTCGTCTTTTGTTCCGACCACGATCATATTGTCGATATCTATCGTGCAAATAGCAGTATCCTTCCCGTAAATAACTGAATTTGTCGTATTGATACCAATATGGCGTCCCTTTACCAGGTTACCTTCGGAATCAGGTTCCATTGTTTTGGCAAGAGCATCAATACTTCCAATGTCATCCCAGTCAAAGTCGCCTCTCACTGCATAAAGCGAAGATGCGCATTTTTCCAGCACTCCATTGTCAAATGATATGTTCTGTAACTGACTGTAAGCCTTCCCGATCTGCTCACTGTCTTCTTCCTTCTTCAGTGCCTCCGCAAGCCTGTGATAATGCTCCGGGATGTTCTCTGCTATTCTCTGTATGACTGAGTCCAGCGTACCGACCACGATTCCGCAATTCCACAGATAATGCTCCGAAGCCGCAAGTTTTTGTGCCGTTTCCAGTACTGGCTTCTCAATGAATTCCAAAACCCGCGATACCTTCGCATCAGTACCGACCATACCAGTGTTTACAGTCGGTCCTACATGTATATAGCCATATCCCGTTGCAGGATATGTTGGTTTGACGCCGATAACCACAAGTCTATCGGTATTTTCAGCGGTTTCGAATGCCAGGCGCAGAGCCTGTGAATAGCCCTCCGTATCTTTCACGTTTCCGTCAGCTGGCACAAAGCACAGAGCTCCCTTACCGAATTTTTTCTTCAACAGAAGTGCTGAATAAGCGATACAAGCGCCAGTATTCTTCTTTTCCGGTTCCAAAAGGATATTAGCTTCGGGGATTAATCCGCCTGCTGTCCTCTTTGTAATATCAGACAAATTCTTGTTTGTTACAATGAAGCAGTGTTCAGGTTCAACCACCGCACACAGACGCTTTATCGTTTTTACCAGCATAGGACTGTCATCCTCTGCTGAGATGAACTGCTTGGGCATGGCTTCCTTTGAAAGAGGCCAAAGTCTCGTTCCAGAACCACCAGCCATGAGTATGGCATATCTCTGCATACCGCTGCACTCCTTACCATAAATGCATATTCTGATACAGGCTGCTTTTTGGATCTCCACATGCCAGGCTGCCCATATGTACTAACAACGATGTGTGTACTTTCCGATACCGGACATGCGCTCCTCATGGAAAATCACATTTTCAGCAACACTCAGTTTTTCAGATCAGATCATTGCTCTCCGATACATACCATGTATCCTCCTGACCAGACTCTGTTCCTTCCGGATCACACTTTGCGTCTTCCCGGACAGATCATGCCTTTGCATAAACTCACCATACCTCCTGGATTTGAACTCGAATTCCTCATCTGGACCAAGCGTCAGGTATACCCAAGCTATAATTTATATTATGTAAATCGCCCCGATCAGGTTCCTCCAAAAAAACAAACGGCGCTGCCTTTTGGCTCGCCGTCTGTCTCAAAAACTTAATGTATTTTGAACTTATCATGACATATCCGTGCCTTTGCTGTCGGCCCGGTTAATAGAATTTTCAGATTACTTCAGAAGCATATCCGAATGCTTTCGCACCTCATACATAACACGTTCTTCATCGATGGTCTTCAGCTCTCTTTTCTCCATCAGGATGTTGCCATCTACAATCACAGTGTCCACATCCGAACCCTGCGCTGAATAGACAATGGCCGAGAACGGGTTATTGACGGGGCATAGATGAGGTTTGTCCATATCCAGCAATATCATATCCGCCTTCATCCCTGCCTTCAGCACGCCGGTCTCATCACCGAATCCAACTGCCTTTGATCCGTTTACAGTAGCCATCATGAACGCCTGACGCGCGGTAACAAGCTCCGGATCCTGTAATGCTCCTTTGTTTATCAGCGCAGCCAGGTGCATTTCTTCAAACATGTTGAGATTATTGTTGCTGGCTGTGCCATCCGTACCCAAAGCGACATTGACCCCGGCTTTGAGCATTTTATGCGCTGGAGATATCCCGCTGCCAAGCTTCAGATTGCTTGTGGGGTTGTGTGCTGCATTGACATCGTACTGCAACAGGACCCTTATATCCTCGTCATCAATGTGGACCAGATGCGCCCCTATCACAGGCACATCGAATATCCCTGTTTCAGCGCATATCTCAACAGGCGATTTTTTATGCTTCTCAAAGCTCTCCTCTCTCTCCCTGGCAGTCTCCAGCAAGTGGATATGGATGCCTGTTCCCAGTTCCTTTGCGAGCTCAGATGCCCTTATCAGTGAAGGTCTGTCGAAAAGGTAAGTCGAATGCACTTCTATATAGACTTTGATTCTGCCATCTGATTTGCCGTTCCAGTCATTGAAAAACACTCTGCAGTCATCGAAAACTTCCTCGGCTCTGAACCCGCCTTCAGAATGAAACTCCAGCGGGCTCTTGGACATGTTGACCCTCATCCCGGTGTCAGCTATGCCTCTGGCTGCAGCCTCCATATGCAGGTACATATCAGCGATCGCGGTGGTGCCGGATTTGATCATTTCCGCAGCACCAAGCCGGGTTCCCCAATAAACTGCTTCATCAGTCAATTTGTCTTCGATCGGGAAAATCTTGTCAAACAGCCATTTATGCAGTGGCAGATCATCCGCTGCATTTCGCATCAACGTCATGGCACAATGCGTATGGGCATTGACCATCCCGGGCATCGCCAGCATATTCTTCCCGCTGATCCTCCTGTCCGGTACAAAATCCCCGGAGCGCTGGCTTGCCAGTGCAATAAATGCTATCCTGTCATCGATAATGCCTATGTCCGCATTTTTGATATACTCTGCCTCAGGATCGGCAGTCAGGATATCAATACCTTCAATCAATATCTTCATAGATCTCTCCCACAATCTTTATTCCGGAGCTGGTGCCAATGCGGTCAGCCCCTGCATTGACCATCTCCGACGCTTTTTCAAAACTTCTGATGCCGCCGGAAGCCTTGACTCCGATGCCTTCTCCAACTGCTTTCTTCATCAGCCTCACATCATCTGCCGTTGCTCCGGCAGTCCCAAATCCGGTAGATGTTTTCACATATTGTGCCCCTGCATTGACTGCGGCCTTGCATGCCAGTACTTTTTCTTCATCAGTCAGATAACAGGTCTCGATGATAACCTTTACCAAAGCATCCCCGGATGATTCGACAACTTCTCTGATATCTTTCTCAACATAAACGAAATCACCATCTTTGACTGCACCGATATTGATGACCATATCAATCTCATCAGCGCCATCCTTCACTGCAGCCTTTGCAGCAAATGCTTTTGTCCCGCTGCTGTCGGCTCCGAGCGGAAAGCCTATCACAGTACACACTTTTACTCCAGACCCCTGTAGCTCTTTCCTGACCAGCGAAACATGGCACGGATTTACGCATACCGACGCAAATCCATATTCTCTGGCCTGTCTGCAGTACTCAATCACCTGATCTTTAGTCGTATCTGCTCTTAATATAGTATGATCGATCAATGAAGCAATTGCCCGGGCATCCAGTGTTTTCATCGCCTTCTCCATTCAATGAGTAAATCACCTGAGTCAGAGGAAACCTTCTTTTGCAGAAGATCCTGCTCAGAAGTACTTAAACAGCACAGAATATATTCCGCCTCCGGAAACCGGTCCGGCGATCTGTTCTGCAAAGCAGCGGATATCAGCCACTTCGTCGTATCATGTGCCGCTCTCCCAGGACGACAGGTATGCGATCTGCTCCTCTGTCAGCACATCAATGGATATACCCATTGATTCCAGCTTAAGGCGCGCAATTTCCTGATCCAGTTCCGCCGGGAGTACGTATACCTTCTTCTCCATCTTGTCTGCATTCCTGACCAGATACTCTGCACCAAGGGCCTGGTTGGCAAAACTCATATCCATCACCACTGCAGGATGACCTTCCGCAGCTGCAAGGTTCAGCAGTCTTCCTTCAGCCAGCAGATAAACCATGCGTCCATCCTTGAGGGTGTACTCGTCTACATAATCACGTACAGTCCTCTTGGATACGGAAAGCCGCTCTATCGCATCAATATTGATCTCGTCATTGAAATGCCCGGAGTTCGCGATCATAACACCATCCTTGGCGAGTCTGATATGCTTCTCGTCCACCACATTCAAATTTCCCGTTACGGTGATGATTACGTCTGCAAAACTCATGGCATCTTCAAGCTTCATAACTCTGAAGCCATCCATAACTGCTTCAATTGCCTTAACATGGTCTACCTCGGTCACAGTGACATTTGCGCCCATCCCCTTTGCTCTCATGGCAAGACCTCTGCCACACCAGCCATAGCCGCAAACAACGAAATTCTTACCGGACAGCAGCACATTAGTCGCCCTGAAAAGCCCGTCAAGAGTACTTTGGCCAGTTCCATACCTGTTGTCGAACAAGTGCTTCGTTTCAGACTCATTCACAGCAATGATCGGTATTCTGAGTGCGCCGTCCCTTTCCATACTCTTGAGCCGGATAACACCTGTAGTGGTCTCCTCGGTTCCCCCTATCACATTCTTCAAATAGCTGTCTCCGTATTCTTTATGCAAAAGCCCGACAAGATCACATCCGTCATCCTGCGTCATATCCGGCCCGTGCTCTATGGCAGCCATCAGATGTTTGTAATAGGTTTCGGTATCCTCGCCCTTTTTGGCAAATACCGATATCCCATAATCAACGACCAGTGAAGCCGCCACATCATCCTGGGTCGACAACGGATTCGATGCGCACAGGACGATATCTGCACCTCCCGCCTTAAGCGTCCGCATCAGGTTTGCAGTTTCCGTCGTCACATGCAGACAGCAGCTCATCTTCTTGCCGGCAAGCGGCTTCTCTTTTTCAAAACGCTCTCTGATCTTTTTTAGTACAGGCATCTGGTTGTCTGCCCATTCGATCCTCAATTTGCCTTTCGGTGCCAGTGATTTGTCTTTGATGTCGCATTTTACCATTTATAAATACCTCCTATAAAATCTCGTAAATCAGTTGTATATCAATCCCTTATGTACAGATATCAAGGTTCCTGTTCGGGAACCGTTTATTTTCTGAGAACTGTCCCTCTTTCTGAGAACCGTCCCCTTTAACCGAAGTTCTCTTTGTACCTCTTGTAGAATTCATCCATTGTGTACCTGTGTTCAGTCGCTCCCAGGTGCTCGACAGCATATACCGACGTTATACTGGCATACCTGCCCATCCTTTCAAGATCTGCTCCCTCAAAATAGCCTTTCAGCAGGCCGGCCCTGTAAGCATCGCCTGCTCCTGTCGGATCGATCACCCTGGTTGCCCTGGCAGCAGGGACACGCACTTTTTCATTATTCGTCCACAGCTCTGACCCTTTCTCCCCAAGGGTGACTACGACGATCTCGACGCTGGCAAGTATATCCTCCAAGGACAGACCTGATTTCTTGTGCATCATTTCATACTCATACTCATTGAAAATAGCGATCCTGGCTCCGAGTATGCCTTTTACCAGATCTTCCGGTTCCAGCCGCGGGATCTGCATCCCTGAATCATATAAATAGGGTATCCCGATCCTCTGCAATTCATCACACCATTTATTCATTGCAGCGGGCTCCGTTGGCGCTATTATCACCATTGAAACGTCATCCATCGGTATGTCATACATGCTGATTTGTTCATCATATGCCATGGCGCCCGGATAGAAGCCCGTGATCTGATTGCCGGACAGATCCGTATTTATAAAACAGGAAGCCGTAAAATCATCTTCCCTTACTCTCACCAGTCCTGTTCCCACACCATTCTCTTCAAGCCACTGCCGATAAGCTGCAAAATCACTTCCTGCCGTCCCAAGTATCTCTGCCTTCTGGCCGGTAAGTGCCAGATTGTATGCAATATTGGGAGCAGTTCCACCCCGCACCTTCTTAAGACTCCTTACAAGAAAACTGATATTCAGCTTATCTATCCTTTCAGCAATTATCAGTTCGCTGAAATACCCGGGGAACTCCATTATGTTATCATACGCTATCGATCCGGCAACGATGATTTTACCCATTTTTTTCTCCTTTGAATCAAATGTATCAAGCACAGTACCGGCTGCAAAACTGACAGTACTAAGTGCCATAGCAGCAAGCCGTCCTCACTGCTTCACGGCGGTCATTACAAAAACGCTCCCGCCTTTCTTCTTCCCTGCCTTCCTTCCGGATGTCTTTTGGCCCAATGTGTCAAATTGTCTGATACTGAAACCACACCTTACGAACCAGTCGCTGATATCTTTCCGGGAAAACCCGGGCCATACGTCATGCATCGCTTCCATCAGCTCTTTATTCCCGTGTTCCACCAGATCCGCAAGGAATACCTTCCCTCCCGGCTTCAATATCCTTCCCATTTCCCTGACAGCAGTTATGGGCTCCTCGATATGATGCAGGAACATATTTGCACAGACTAAGTCCACACTGCCGTCTTCAAGCGGGACATCACAGCCATCACTTACGATGGTCTGGATGTTTCTTATCCCCTCCGCGGCAGCCTTTTTTCTCAATTCGCTTATCATAGCTCCGGAAATATCTACGGCTATGACCGTATCCACACTTGGAGCCACAGCTCTGGCCAGATAGCCATCGCCTGCTCCGAGATCCACAAGCACCATGTCTTTCTCAAGCAGACCGGAGCTCTGAAGTATGTTGATTACATCCTCATCATAGTAGCCGCTCCGCAATTTGCTCCATTCAGCTGCAACTCTGTCGAAAAACTCTTTTGGATCGCTTTCACTGGAAGAGTATTGCTGAGAATCTCCTGCCGACAGCCACTGGATGAGTGCCTGCCTGCTGAACCGCCATTCTCTGCCGATTTTTCTGGCAGGTACTTTCTCCTCTTTCAGCAGCTTTATGAAAGTCTTGATGCTGACATTGAACAATTCAGCTGCTTCTTCCATATTGAGAATTTCTTTATCCACGACATCATGCTCCCTGCATATCTTATCTGATCAAAGCCTTTCTTGTTCTTTATACAGACACACAACAGATATAATGCCCTGATCAGCAGACAAACTTCACAGTTCTCGGTTTTATGAATCTGTTGAACCTACGCTCTGTACTTACTTCCTATTATATCCTTACATGTCCTGTATATCAACAATCAATTACAACTAATTTACCAACAGCTTCATGATGTGTGCACTTATATTCACTTAATCCGCGACTAAAAACATGAAATCAGACATGAAGAGTAAATCTTACGATAACGGACTTAATGATGGCGACCCGGACAAATCCCATGACGCGAACGGAGGTATACGGCTGACTGACTTGTTTAAATCTCCTATACAGCTGTTTTCCGGCCGCATACCTCTTTGCAGCGTTCTTCAGAACTCCCAGCCGGCTATGATATCTGAAACGAGCTGTACAAAAACCCTCCCGACTTTCTTTGCAACATCCATTACTCCCATATGGTCCAGTTTCTGCTCAAGTATGCCGGCAGCCATATTCGTGATGCAGGATATCCCCAACACCTTCATACCGCAATGCCGCGCAGTTATAACTTCAGGCACTGTCGACATCCCTACGGCATCTGCGCCCAATATACGCAGTGCCCGTATCTCTGCGGGCGTTTCGAACATGGGTCCCTGTGCGAATGCATAAACTCCTTTTTTCAGTTCTATCCCGCTGTTTCTGCCGATCCTGTCAGCAAACTCTATCAGACCTTTGTCATACGCTCCACACATATCGGGAAATCTTGTTCCGAATTCATCCTGATTTTTGCCGCGAAGCGGTGACGGCGCAAAAAGACCGATATGATCAGTAATCAGCATCAGATCTCCGGGTTTGAATGATGTATTTATGCCGCCTGCGGCGTTGGTCACGATAAGGCTGGATATGCCCAGCAGCCTGAACACTCTTATGTGGAATACCACCTGGGATATCTCATAACCTTCGTAATAGTGGAACCTGCCCTTCATGGCAAGTATGTACCTGTTGCCCGATTTGCCATAAACAAGCTTGCCCGCATGTCCAGCGACGGTCGTCCTGGGGAAACCCGGGATATCGTGGTAATCGATCTCAATGGGCTGTTCCAGTTCATCTGCCAGAGAACCCAGACCTGACCCGAGAATTACGGCTATCTGCGGCGTCTCACCAATTTTGCTTTTTATATGATCCGCAGCTTTCCTGTATTTTTCCATATCATTATGCATACGATTCACCTTTCAGTTTTAATTCAATAAAACAATCATCCAAAGCGAAGCTTCTTTTCAAAAACGCTCCTTCCCGGACGTGTTTACATAAATACATCGGTTTCCCATACACCATGCTCTATTTGAATCTGTGATACAGTACCGTCATATATTACGATGGTCATCAGTTCATATCCATCGATACAGTATCCCCAAATTCCCTCGTCCTTATTGTCAGGCTCTCCATACAATTCGATGACCCGCTCTTCACTGTCTCCCGGTTTAAGACCTCTGGGGGTCTCATAGCGAGGATCGACAACATTGACGATATGTACTATCCCGTTTACAACATAAACCTGTGTATCATCTGGGAAATAGAGCATTTCCGCCTTCATCCCGAGATATTCCTCTCCCGTTTTTTCCACAGGCTCCTCCTCGACTATATCCATTAGCTTTTCATATGTCATGCCAGCCTCTATATCTCCCAGCTTCAGGTCTTCAGGTGTGATGCGATTGGCCTCGCCGGCCTTCCTGCCGAAGCTTTCTCTGGCCGTTCTGGCGCTCTTTGCGATATATATTATCACTTCCTCATTCTCAGCCATCCATCCGGGGTCCTCTGCCGCATCCACATGCAGGATCAAATAGCTGTCGCCATCAACACGGACGAAATAGGTCTCGCTTTCTGAGACAGTGATCTTCTTGCCGATCCAGTTGTCTCTGTAAACAAAGTCCGCGATCTCACCGTTCTTCCCTGCCAGTTGCTTGTAAAACTCTTCTTCAGGACCATCAGCCAACTGTCCGTAGATTCTGATATCGATTTTGTAATTGCCGGGCAGTATATGATATTCCGAACCATCCTCAGACCGGTCGACAGCCTTCCACTCCACCGGGATGTCAAACCAGAAAGCAAACATCTCATTACTCCCGGTTTTATAGTTTTCATCAAAGGTCGGATAAAAGAGGATTTCGCCTTCGAGATCCGTAGATGCGCTCACATTGGATGTAATAACCGTTTCATCAGGAAGTCCTGGATGCTCTTCGCCTGCTCCGCCGCCTTGTGACAAGCAACCTGTCAGCAAAAGCATTGATATGATCAGAACTGATAGAACAAAATAACTGTATCTAAACATCTGGCGTGACCTCACTCATCATAAACTGACACATTTTATTCTATTCTACCATATCTGAGCTGTCTATGACAGACCGACTGTCGGTAAACAGTCAATTCACATAAAGCAATAAGACTTTGATTTGGATTATGTATTTATAATAACAATTTTTCTCTGCTCATCACACATGATAGACTTTTTCTTGCCCTCTGCCACAGTATTCAGTATAACTCTGCCCTCCCAAAGGTCCACTAAATGCTTCAGGGTTTCATTGGCATACTGCAGATCCAGCTCTCTTCCATCATACATGTGCTCCAGCAAAAGTGTATTTTCTTTCTGATTCCAGTCGATCACCCTGACCACCGGCAAGCTTCCGAAGCCCGTGGAAGATGCGATGGTATTTCTTATTTTCATCCAGCCTTTGTCGTCAGCCACTTCCGAAACCACATATTCACTGCCATGCTTCTCATACTCAAATAGTTTGAGCTCCGCACACAGTTCCTTTGTAAGATACCGCCTGATAAAGGTCTCATCCCTCTCTACCGATCTAACCTCGAATATCTTTTGGGTATTGCCGTCATTTTTTTCGTAAAGGTCCATAAAAATTTTAAAACCCAGGAAATATGGATTTATCCTGCCTTCGTAAGGCTTTATGATCTGATTGTGCCTTCTAAGGAACTCAAAATAGAGCTTCTGGGGGAGTCCCAGCTTTTTCAGGATCATGTAGTGCCAAAAACTGGCCCACCCTTCATTGATGATTTTTGTCTCGATCTGAGGGATAAAATACCGCGTTTCCTCCCTGACAATATCGATAATATCCTTCTGCCATGGTTCCAGTCTTCCATATGTACTGATGAAGAACAGCAGATCCTCCTCAGGTTCCAGTGGAAGCCGTCGCAGATCCGGTTCATCTGTATATGTGGGTTTGGGTTCCAGCAGCGGGAAATCGCTGGCAGATCTTTTATTACTGCTTTTCACCCTTTCTCTCAGCTCATCTGCCTGGAGTTTTTTGATGCCGATAATCCTCTCACACTGGTATCGGAGCGCATGGGCTGCATTCAGGACTCTCTCGACTTCTATGCAGCCTATACTCGGATCCTTTACATAATCCCTTACCCTCTCCGCATGGTTCTTGAACATCTCCACCGTATGCTCTGCTCTCGTACCCAGTCTGAACAGCCTGTTGTTTTTGAAAAAGTCATTATGCGCATATACGTGGGCCATGGTCAGGATTTGTAATAACAGTGAGTTGTCCTTCATAAGATAAGCTATGCACGGATTCGAATTTATCACTATTTCGTAAGGCAATCCCGACAGATTATATTTGTTCAATGTCCTTATACGTTCATAGGCCTTGCCGTAGCTCCAATGCGGGTAATGTGACGGCATGCCTGAATAGGCCTCATAAGACATCATTTCCTCGTAACTGACAAGCCAGAACTCCTGTTCATAGCAATCAAGCCCCGACTCTTCAGCTATTTCCTCTATCTGCCTGCTCCATTTCTTAAGTTCGTTTACGCTGTAGTCCGCCATATTCTGACCTACTCCTTATCACAGTCTTTAGCAAGCAGCCTTTTCAGTCCTGTTATAATGTCATCCTTTCTTGACATCGTTACAATCACAAAGTTGTCTGCATGTATATTGTTAATGAACTCTGACCTCACTGTGCTGCTGGCAAAGTAATAGCCCGGCACTATCTCACCATACCCGAAAAGGTTGCATTTCTCGCATAACTTCTGAGCATATTCGACGGCTCTTTCATTGTCTTCTATCCAGTTATCCCCGTCACTGCAATGGAATGCGTATATATTCCAGTTCGCAGGATTATAATGCTGTTCTATTACTTCAAGGGCTTTTTCATAGCCGCTGCTTATATAGGTACCGCCCGACTCGCCTCTGTGAAAAAACTCGAGCTCGCTGACCACCTTCGCAGTAGTCGTGTGCGCAATAAAAACCACTTCCACATTCGGATATTTGTGCCTGAGGAATTGATACATCAGAAAATAAAAGCTGCGCGCCATATATTTCTTGGTCTGGTCCATGGATCCGGACACATCCATGATACAGATCACAACTGCATTGAAATCTTTCTTTCTTATTTCACGAAGTCTCCTGTACCGGAGGTCTTCTTCAGAAAACGCGAATCTGCCATCCGGGTCCGGCATTGATGCGTTCTCTTCATCGGACTTTCCTGCCTTTCCGCCCGGATCCATTTGAATTTCCGCCAGGCTTCTTTTGTATGACTGTTTTCTTTTGATCTTCTCGACAACTGATCTTCGTATTGCCAGCCTCGGCGGGATACCCTTCTTCTGATATCCCAGCTTTCTGTATCCTTTGACTGATTCAAACCCGGAAAGCTTCCTTCTGTCCAGATCGGGCAGGTTCAGATCATCAAACAGATAATCCACAAGCTCTTCAATGGTGATCTCCGTTTCGTATATATCTTCACCTTCTATGTTGCCCGCGCCCCCATGACCATAGATGCTCCCACCGGAATCGTCCCCGACCACATCACCGCGTTTTTCATCGCCATCACCTGTTGCTGCACCTTTTCTGCTGCTTCCGTAAATAAATCTGTATTCCCTGATGCCCTTCACAGGTACCCTTATTTTTTTATTGCCGCTCTGACCGATAATACTTTCTTCGGATATAATGTTACCTATATTCCTTTTGATAGATTCCTCCACCAACTCCTTATGCCTGCGCCTGTCTTCAGACGAACGCTCTCTTCCGCAGGGATCATACTCACTAAAAATCGCCATGTTTTGACCTCGCACGCAAAGATGATTCTCAATATTCGGGTTCAATCTTTCCACAGATTGTTGGCACTGTATTTAAGGACTACATTACAGCAATGGTCACAATACCCATTTCGTTTCATTTCAGCTACCATGGTGTTGTATTTCCTGTTCTGCTCCTCATCTCTCACTTTGGCTTTCGTAATTATCCTGCTGAGTTCTCTGACTGATGCCGTAAGCTTTTTCTCGATAGCTTCCTTGAGCGGCTCATAGCTGCAGTAATCCAGTTTCCCGCCATTTCTCATCACAAAAAACATATATGCCGTTACATCTGCCCTGAAACCCTTTGCTGATGCTTCTGTGATTCCTATCTGCTCCTCGATCGAGCGCATGAACCTCTCATCAGGCTCGAGCTCTTCACCAGTATTGTGATCCTTTATCCTGGCTTTATTGACAAATGCCTCTGCATGATCGAGATAATTGTTGAAAAGGCTTTCCGCCTGTTCCCTGTAACCGTAGATAAAAGCCTTGGTTACCTCCTTTTCGAGGATTTTGTTGTACTCCTTCTTGATTGAATCCTGTATGAATCGGATATATTTGTTTTTTTCCTCTTCACTGACCGACAATTCCTTTACCGACTTGATCAGCATTTCCATAACGGATATGGGATTTATACAGTCGAATTCGGATTCTGACAATGCCATATCAAGGGCTTTCATGATAAACCTTGTGGAAATGCCTGTCATTCCCTCTCGCGGTGCCTCTTCCTTCAGTTCCATTATGTCGATTTTCCGGGTCATGCCTTTTTCAACGATTTCCTCTCCATTGTATATCTTGAGCTTCGTCATGAGATCTACCTTTGATGAGGGAGCAAGTCGGGTCAGTATGGCAAACATCGAAGCCACCTCAATGGTATGAGGCGCTATGTGAGCCTGAAATCTGCTTTTTCTCAGGATCTTCTCATATATTTTTACCTCTTCATTAAGCTCCAGACAGTATGGGATCTCTATCTTCACGATCCTGTCGAGGATCGCTTCATTAGTGTGGTCAGACTTGAACTTATTCCACTCAGCCTCATTCGAATGAGCAAGGATAACGCCGTCGAAGTAGATCATCGGCCCCTTCCCCGGAGATGGTATGTATTTCTCCTGTGTTGCAGTGATCATTGTATGAAGATATTCTGTTTCATTCTTGAAAACTTCAATGAATTCGACAATGCCCCTGTTGCCGACATTAAACGCACCATTCAGCGAAAGGACTCTGGGATCGTCCTCCGGATAGAGATCTATCCTGGAAATATCGACACTGCCGATAAGCACGCTCGTATCCTGATTGTTCGGATCTACCGGCGGTACTACTCCGATACCTTTTCTCGAACTGATGGAAAACCCTGTCTTTATCACCGGGAAATCCTCATATCTCCCTGCATATTCATTCCAGAACCTATAGCGGCAGACAGGGCAGAGATCACCTTCTATCCTCACATTCAGGATCTCTTCGAACTTGCTCCTGAGATGATATGGCACCAGGTGCAGTGGTTCCTCCTGCATCGGGCAGTCTTTGAGGGCATATATCTCCTGGCTTGACTCAAGTGCCCTTTTTATTTCTTCCATAATAGAAGACTTCCCGGATCCTACCGGCCCGACCAGATACAGAACCTGCCTGGATTCCTCGCCGGCCATCGCTGCTGAATGGAAATACCTCACTATCTTCATTATTGTTTTATCTATACCGTAGAAATTTTCAAAGAACTTGTATTTTTTTATGACATCATTGCCGTAAATCCTTCTCAGTCTCGAACATTCGTCAGTTCTTACCACTTCGACGCCCGCTTTTGAAATCAGGTTGTAGATCCTTTGATGCGCAAGCATGGCCACATCAGGATTCTTTCTGACAATCTCCACATAATCGAGAAATGTGCCCTCAAAGCGCTCCCTTTCTCTACCCTGTCTTTCCCTTTCAATAATCTCCGAAATATCATCGCCAAACACACGCCTGCCCCCTTCCATGCGAAAGCACCCGAACTGGCATATATATATCCAACCCGGTTCTGCTCCGGCAGCTGCCACATTTTAATTATATTAGCGGTCACTGGCTAAAATACCACAGGGACTACCATAGGGACAGTTCTTCATTTTGGGGGACAGTTCTGCAAAAGATGACCGGGGGACTGTCCTTCAAAAGTGAGCGGTTCTCTGGAAAGGGGGACAGTTCTGCAAAAGTTGGCTGGAGGGGCAGTTCTTTAAAATCCGGCTGATGAAATGCCGAGCTCCGCCTCAGTTACGGGGACGGTCCTTCGAAAGTTGACTGGAGGGACAGTTCTTCAAAATCCGGCTGATGAAATACCAAGCTCCAGCTCAGTTGCAGGAACGTTCCCTCATTAGCGATGACTTTCGGAAGGGGACGGTCCTGCAAATGCTGACTGAAGGGGCAGTTCTCCAGAAGGGGGACGGTTCTCCAAAAGTTTTGCATAAAATCATGTTTTGCATCGTGACAAACCGTATATTAAAATACGGCAATTCAAATATGGCAAATCCTGAGAGCTGTCTTCATTATGAGAACATGAGAGCTGTTCCTCAACCTGAAAAGTGAAGAACCGTCCCTCCACCCGAAAGTAGAGAAGTGTCCCTTCATCTGAAAAGTGAAGAACTGTCCCTCCACCCGAAAAGTGAAGAACCGTCCCTCCACCCGAAAAGTAGAGAACTGTCCCTCCACCCGAAAAGTAGAGAACTGTCCCTCCACCCGAAAAGTGAAGAACTGTCCCTCCACCCGAAAAGTAGAGAACTGTCCCTTCATCTGAAAAGTGAAGAACCGTCCCCCGTCTGGTCGCAAAAAAACTGCCGGCTGTTTGGATGCCGGCAGTTATGTGCTTTCTCTGATGTCTTATTTTATCGTTGGGAGCCTTGATATGCTTTTTTCTACATTTTCCTTTGAATAATCCACATCTATCATATCGCCGCTGAAGTAATAGTCATAGGATGACATGTCAAAATATCCATGGCCGCTCAAATTGAACAGGATCACCTTCTGCTCGCCCGCTTCCCTTGCTTTTTCTGCCTCATCTATCGCTGCACGGATAGCGTGTGAGGATTCGGGAGCGGGTATGATCCCCTCAGCCCTTGCGAACATGACAGCTGCATCGAATACGGTTTTCTGTCCATAAGCTACAGCCTCGATAATGCCGTCGTCATACAGTTGGCTTACGATGGCTGATGCGCCATGGTATCTCAGTCCCCCTGCATGTATTCCTTCAGGCACAAAATCATGGCCCAGCGTATACATCTTTGCGATGGGGGCCATCTTTGCTGTGTCGCCATAATCAAAAGCAAATACACCCTTTGTGAGGGTTGGACAAGCTGCGGGTTCAACAGCGATGGCGCGCAGTTTTTTGCTACCTGACAGTTTGTCGCGCAGGAACGGGAATGCAATGCCTGCGAAATTGCTGCCTCCACCACAGCAGGCAATGACGATATCCGGATATTCATCTACCTTTTCCAGCTGGGCCTTTGCTTCCTGCCCGATAACAGTCTGATGCAGGCATACATGATTCAGGACACTGCCAAGCGAATAATTGGTATCATCATGGGTGGCAGCGTCTTCTACAGCTTCGCTAATAGCTATCCCCAGGCTTCCTGACGATTCCGGATCTTCTTCGAGTATTCTCCTGCCTGATTGTGTCTTCGTCGTCGGGCTCGCATAAACACTTGCCCCGAAAGTCTCCATAAATGAGCGCCTGTACGGCTTCTGCCTGTAACTTACCTTGACCATATAAACAGTACACTCAAGACCAAAGTGGTTGCATGCCATACTCAACGCACTGCCCCACTGCCCGGCACCTGTTTCTGTAGCAAGCCTCTTTATCCCGGCTTCCTTGTTGTAATATGCCTGTGCTATGGCTGAATTCAGCTTGTGGCTTCCGGTTGCATTGCTGCCCTCGTATTTGTAATATATCCTCGCCGGAGTGTCCAGCAGCTTCTCAAGATTCCTCGCCCTGTACAGCGGCGATGGTCTCCATTGTCTGTAAATCTCACGGACCTCATCCGGTATCTCGATAAATCTTTCAGTGGACATTTCCTGAGCTATCAGTGAATCAGGGAAAATAGCCTTCATCTCCTCAGGTTTCAGCAATTCACCGGTAAATGGACTGTAGTACGGAGCAGGTTTGTTAGGCATGTCGGCAACGATATTGTACCATTGCCGTGGAATCTCAGACTCCTCCAAAGGGATCTTGACGATATCATTTCTTCTCAGCTTACTCATCTTCTCTCATCTCTCCTCATCTTATTTAATTTTTAATTCATTTTACAACATATTTTGTTAGTTTGCAATATATGCTTCAATTAACTGCAGTGTGCTAATCGTGTCCAGTCTGTTCATCGCCATTGCCGTCATTTGTTGCTGCACCCACTGTATTATCTACGGTTCCGTCCGCTTCTCCATAAGCTGCTTCATCTCTGCCTCCACTCTCATCCTCTTCCATGCGCTTCATCCCGAATCTTTCTATAATCATGTCTATCCCAATGGACTCAGCATACCTGACAATATCAGTCAGCATCATCTCGATCGTATCAGACAATTCATTCTGCGGTATAACGAGCAGCAGCTCCCTGTGCTTTATTTCGCTCTTCTTGATTACGATACCATCGCTGCCCCAGGGTTTCTCCTGTCCCTGGTACTCCCTGAGTTCGTTCAGATATCCTTTCAGCGTTCTTTCAGCCGTGTTCCCTTTTTGGTAGCTGGCAGCAGTCAAATCCATACTCTTGATCATCACTGCCTTCCCCGCTTCATACTTTGCGATTACAGGAAAGCTGTTGGGCAGATTCGCCCCGAATAACCTCCGGATTTTCAGACCTCTTTGGAAGTTGCTCAGCGACCATATATCGTCTACAGGTTCAGAGGAATCTGTATTCTTTCCAAGCACACCCTTTTTCGTATCTCCTCCCAGCCATGCTTTTACCCTTGCTCTTTGAACGATTTCCAGATCATCGGCAAACTTTATCGGCAGTGGTAATCTTACCCTGTACCGGACAACGATGTCGATGTCCTCATTTCTGTCTGAAAGAAAAGATGATTCACTGAAATCAAGACCGCTGAAACCATCGACTATATTGAGAGAATACAGCCTTTCATTCACATCAGGCATATCCTCCGTCACCAGGTATTTCTTCATATACAGTTTAGTGGCAGGGATGAACAATTGCGTCTTGGCATCATCGAATGTCCCGCCGGTAATATAGCATGCGATAGTCTTGAGTTCATCAAGGGGATCTGCAGCTATATCCCTGGAATAATCGATGATCTTTCTGAACTTCTCTGCTACATCTCCGACCAGGTCAGGGTCTTCATACCCACCGCCAATATCCTGATCCAAATCCAATCCACTCAGATATCCAAAAGCATCAACTACGCTTTCTGCCTGATCCATCAGCAGGTCTGACCTGTCATTTATCGCATCTCGCACTGTATCGTGCAGATCCCTTATCCCGCTGATATGATATATATAGCCTGCGGATGCCATTTCCGATGCTGTTTCTGAAATCGCATGCTGTATGAGATAGTATGTATAAATCGTTCTGATAAGAAAAATCACTGAGAAAAAAGCACACAACAGTACAGGCAGCACAATGGCCGCTTCCAGAGTTACTGCCCCTGCTGATACGGGAATACGTGTCCTGCGGCGTTTCAGCCTCTCACACATTTGTGAGTTACCCCTTCACTCATATTCCAGCCGCCATCCGGCAACCTCAAAATGACCCTGCTCAATTAAGCTGCCCAAGGTCGCCTGGTTATTTCAACAGCCGGTTCATTTACTGGCTCATGCAACTCAGTATCCTTCATATAAAAGCACCTTGTAAATATATCTTCCATCACCGGTTTTCAGTTCTTTACGGACAAAAGGCTGCGATATGAACATGTATTTCATGGACACTTCTGCCTCGATACGAACATATGTATAACAGTCCGACATCCTGAAATCATCGGTTCCCCTGGCTTTGCAGATGTTTAGCTGGATCAGGTCCTCTATCCTGCTGAGCTTTGTATCTTCGCTTACTGCAAGCAGAAAAAGCCTCAGATAATCATGATAATTAAAATACAGCCTATGGTCAGTTTTCGGGCCCGCCTGTGATGCAATGCCTATGTCCAGCCGCCAGTCGCCCTTCATTTTGTAAATTGGTACTGATCTGCCATCCATCAGATCACTGACATCTATCAGAGACTCGCCCATAGCCCAACCAGCCATTACGAGATTCGATATCACCGGTATCCCGGCACCACCTGTCCACCAGCCGGCTACCGCCGTCGCGATTGTCATCGCCTTTGACCTCTTGGCAGGATCGGTATATACATGTAGTGTATTCAGTCCAAATCTTACCAGCAGCAGTTCTCCCCGGGTCATTATGTTGTTCAGTTTCTGCGAAGCCTGTCCGTGGAGTATGTATTCAACTTCGCTGTCGTAAAATGTCTCGATCTTCTGTTTCTCATCACCATGCAGGTTTTTATCGCTGATCGTCTCCACACCGTTCACCAGCGCCGGCACCGAGTTTTTGAAAGTGCCCATAATATACTCATTTATATAAATGCTGTCTCTCAAAGCAGAAGCCTGGTCAGAAGCAATATTGCCTATATCCGTAATAAAGCCGAACACATTTTCCTGAAACTCGCTTTCCTCGTCGTAAAGGTCAGCATCATCGGCCACATTGCCAAAATCACCATTATATGCAGCCTCCTTCGATCCGCCTTCAAATACGCCCGTCTCTGCCGACGAATAGCCGATAAACTCCATATCCCTGTCGTTGAAGTCTTCTGTTGTCACCTTAGTATATGAAGGCAGACTTTCTTTCACAAAACCTGCTGTTTCGTAATTCACATCTTTCAGAAGTTTTTCAGAAATGAATTCCTTTACTTCATCTGCCTTCCCCTTCCTGGGATCATCCTTCTTGTCGCCCTTATCCGGTCTGGAGTAATCATAATCGATATTCGTGTAATCGCTGACCATGTCTGCCAGCCATGATGGAAGACCATCCGTTGGCAGAGCCCCTCCGCAGTTTTCCTTGATTTCATCCATCTTACTGATGATATCATCAAGCGTGGAAATATTGCCGCTGATTTGTTCCAGCATAATCGAGGCTTTCTGCCCCTCCAGGACAAGTTCCTTTATGCCGGTAAGTTCTGTGGTTATCTGATCTCTGAAGCCCTTTGAAAATGTACCCTCCTCATCTGAAAAATTATCATCTAGGAACTTCTCCAGCTTTTCTATTGCAAGCTGCGCTTTTTCACCTTTCTTTACGATTTTTGATATTTCATCCATTGCCGCTTTATTTGACTTTATATAGTCAGATGTCATGGGACCTCTTATCTTATTCCACAAATCATTCAATTCCTTTATGGTGTCCGTTCTTGCCGCACTGAGTTGTTTTCGCTCATCTTTCAACTTTTTCAGTTGCTGTTTTGCGTCGTTTTCATTGCTTCCCTGACCTGAAACCCCTTCGCTGGAATGATTTTCACTACTGCCGTCATCGCTTGTATGATCGGAATCATTATCTGCATCACCTGAGTTTCCAGTGTTACTCTCCCCGCCGTTGTCTGATCGATTTGTGCCATCATTACCCGCGTTATTGCCTGAACTGGCCAATTCCTGCTCCATATTTTTTATACTGGTCTCCAATGATCCCAGACTGCTTTCAATAGATGCCAGTGAATCAGTCAGCGAATTGAATTGATTGAAAGCCGTCAGCCAGCCGTTGTCACTGTTGAAACCGTTGATAAATTTGTCTATGCTGCCGCCTAAACCATCGATATGCTTTTTCAATTTTTGCTGTGACTTGTCCATACTGCCGAGGAGCTTGTCTATAGTCACCTTTTGCTTGTACGCATTCGACATCTTGCCGATATCCTTCATCGCAGTCAGCTTGGTGATGAAGTTATCTGCAAGCTCTGTCGGAGCCCTGTATTTCATGTACTCCAATATCTGTTTTTTGGTTATGCTGTTTTCGCTCAGATTATAAATAGGAGTTACATCCACTTTTTCTACTCTGAACCCGAAAAAGTCTGTACTCCCGCGATAATAATCCTCGCCGGTGGGTATGCCCAGATTGCAGGAAAGATACTCTTCGAATCTGTCCTGTAATTCATATTTTTCCGAAACCGGCATGGCAAACAGGCCATAGTCGTCCTTTAGTTTGCTGCTGTACTCTGCCAGCAATGAATCAGCTGCCAATTCGACAGATCTGTCCACCATGCTGCGCCCAACACTTATCCTTGCAGCGTCAACAAGCAAACCTGCCAGCATAAGCACAGCAACCATGATGATAGCAGAAAACACAGTTATTTGACCGGATACACTTTTTCTCAACTTATTACCCCACGCAAGATTTGATATGCTATCAGTCAACGAACCTCTCAAGTCTTTCCTTAAGCTCATTCATCGACTCCCTTGTTTTGTCGCCGACTTTTTTCAACTCCGGGAACCTTGCCTCCAGCTTCCTCTCGAGATCAATTATGAAATCCGTGTTCCTTATCAGCTCAGCAGGTTCGTTTACGGTTGAAACAGCAGTCGCCGTGATCCTGACCTTATCGCTGCCTCCGAATATCTTCATAAATTTCCCGAGGGGTATATTGTAGTACTTGCATATTTTGACCTCCAGCCGCCTGAATATAATATAATCCCTGACAACCGCTTCAACAGTAGTCTCTTCGGATTTGACCAGTTCATTACGTGATGCCAGCGATAATGCATACTCCTCGATTCTCTTCAATCTGGTCTCTCTGTCCCCGTCATACATTCTCCTATAGAGCCTGAAGCTGCCCAAACCACTGTCAAGTCTGCATGATACCGGATCCAAAGAGCCTGCTGCCCATATTGCTGCACCGGCTTCAGCTGCAGCCCCGGCGGCTGACTGCAGTAATGCCTTCTGGTAAAGCAGCATCCCAACATATAAGGCAGCAGAAATGCTAAGGATAACCAAAGGTATCACTATCGATGCTTCCACTGTAATACTGCCTCTTTTCCCGCCAATATCCGCTTTCTTTTTCATAGCAGCCTCCACCTGTACCGAAAAAGCTGAGCTTCCAGACTTGTATTGGCAAAATATCACATTGAATTTCCAATAAATGTCTTGTGTGAATATAATACACCATAATATGGGGAAATGAAAGGATTTTGGAAATAATCAGATGTCGACTTTGTAAAACTGATAGCGCCCTGTGACTTTATCGCGTGAAAAATAGCTGAACAAAAGCACAGTGCTTTTGCATCTTAAATCAATATCGTGCTGTGAAGGTCCTTTTGCACCGAACAGCCGGGAAGGGTCATATCCCATGCAAAGTGGAGAACTGTCCCCGCCTGTGGAAAGTGAAGAACCGTCCCTCCCCGTGAAAAGTGCAGAACTGTCCCTCCCCATGGAAAGTGAAGAACCGTCCCTCCCCGTGGAAAGTGGAGAACTGTCCCTCCCCATGGAAAGTGCAGAACTGTCCCCGAAAAAGAATTGCTGGAAGTGGACTTTTTTAAGTATTTGCTTGGGAAGCATGCCGGTGGTTTCGGGAATGAGTTTGTTTATTAGCGGAGCGTTTTTCAGGAATTTGAAGCATTTGTCGCGAAACTCGGCGGTGACAGGCCTTTGCAAGAATTCCGGCAAAGTACCCGAATTGTCTGATGCAAGGAAGTCCAGACGGAGCAGTTCGCAGAAAATCGAGTTTGTTCCGCCTTTGCTTTCGGCATTCCGTGCAGGTCCGCCAGAGACAGCATCATCTGGCGGATCATTATCTTTTACAACTGCACCCGATTTGCCGGGCAATACCGTGATACTCTGATAAAAACTGTACAGTATCAGATACAGATCCCTTACCGAAGATGGCAACTCCAGGTGCCCGTTGTCCCTGTTGTACACATAAAACCTTTCAAAGAACTCAAAAGGTGAATTGAAAAAGCTCCCGATCATATAGTCCAGTGAATACATGAACCTTCCACTGTTGTAATACCGCTCCAGAAGCTCCTCGATCCCCTTGAGCCTAATAAGCTCTTCAGCACTTATATCGTGTCCCGCCAGTATCTCGTATGGCGCGTGATCACAGAACCGGTATCCGTAATACTCTGCCTCATCCCTCAGTTTTGTACCCTTCAGGAATTTCAGGAAGCCCAACTGCAGGTGGTGAGGCTTCACAGAATACACATCACTGAAGGATTTCCCGAAAGATCTGAAATCCTCATAAGGAAGCCCGGCTATAAGGTCTGCATGCACATGTATGTTCCCGTTTCTCCTGATTTTTTCAATGTTGCTGAGCAGCTTCCCGACATCTGTCTTCCTGCACACAGCGGCCAATGCTTCCTCATTGGTGGACTGGACTCCTGCCTCCAACTGGATAAGGCCTTGGGGCGCGCCTGACAGCAGACCTATGAACTCATCATCGAACAAATCGGCTCCGACCTCGAAGTGGAAATTGCACACAGCAGTTTCGCCGCCTGTCAACTGTTGATTCAGTTCAAGGATGTACCTGACGATCCCCTTGGCTCTTTCGGGATTTGCATTGAATGTCCTGTCGACGAATTTGATCTGTTTGACACCCGACTTCACCAGCTTGTCCAGTTCCGAACAGACTCTTTCGAAAGAAAAAAACCTGGTACCCGCTGTAGCTGATGAAAGGCAATAGCTGCATGAAAACGGACATCCCCTCGAAGCCTCAAAATATACGATCTTGTTTGACAGTGACGAGATCATCTCCTCCGTATATGGGGACTTCAGGCTGTCCAGATCTTTTACCACGGCAGGTCTGGCTTCTGTTATCCCGCTGCCGGACCTGTACGCAATACCTTCTATGCTGTCGATCCCGGCAGGTACACAGGATATGCCACCGGATCTGTCATTAGACCCGCTCATTTCATCAGTTCCGCGATTATCATATCTCTTCGCCAGCAGCGATAAAAGCCCCGGAAACGATATCTCGCCCTCACCGGCCAGTACAAAGTCCACGAACGGATAGTCACGAAGCATTTCTGCAGCACAATATGAAACCTCCGGGCCGCCCAGCACGATGGTCGTTGCCGGCAGCAGCTTTTTGAGACTTGATGCCAGGTCAAGGACATAACGGATATTCCAGATATAGCATGAAAATGCTGCAACATCAGGCTTGTGCAGGTAGATCGACGACAGGACCTTATCCTGATTCTCGTTGACAGTACGCTCCAACACAAGCACTTGGCCGCAGTCCGGACCACACGAAGTCTTCAGATACCAGGGCGCCAGCGCAGAATGGATAAATTTTGAGTTCAGGGCTATAATCAGTGTTTTCATAATTACCTCACTACTGAAGCAATTATAGCGGAACATGGTCACATATTCAAGGCGATCTGCTGTCTTCTGCAGTTTTGCACCTGATATCGCTGCAGCCGATCCCTGTTATTACAGGTCTGCAAAAATCCCTTCCCGGAACATCCTCCCCCAGGCTTCAAAAATCAGGCTCAGATAATCCAGGTAATTAGTCTTTCTGATATCTTCGCTCACTGTAAGCATGTTTTGCGCCAGCACTCTGCCTTCCAGTACGAATTCAACATATCCGGATACTGATCCGGCATGCACCGGTGCATTGACGATATCCGGCACAAGCTCTCTCACCTTCAGCATCTCTGCCTCTCTTCGGCTCAATGGAAGCACAATGTCCCTGTCAGCTCTCAGGGCAACATACTCGGAGACACCTCTGTAAACCGGTATCTTTGCATAAACTTCGCCTTTGCTCATCAGCTTATACATCCTGAAGTTTTCAAACCCATAATCCAGCAACCTTCTCGAAGCCTCCGCCCTCGCACTCCGGGTGGGAGAGCCCAGTACCACTGAAATAAGCCTCATGCCGTTCTTTTTAGCCGTCGATACAAGACATCTGCCAGCTTTCCCTGTATATCCTGTCTTGACACCATCGGCTCCCGGATATGACCCGAGAAGCTCATTGGTATTATACAGATTATGACCGGGAATATATGAGCTTACCGTAGATACCATTTCACAGAACAGGGGATGCTTGAGGGCCTCTATCGTTATCAGCGCCACATCATATGCAGTCGAATACTGATTTTCCCTGTCAAGGCCGTGTGGCGTCACAAAATTCGAGTTCACCGCTCCCAGCGAAGCAGCTCTTTTATTCATCATTACAGCAAATCCCTCCACTGAACCGCCTACGTGTTCAGCTATCGCAATGGCCGCATCATTGGCTGAGTTCAGCAGCAGTGCGTATAAAAGCTCCCTGAGTGTGTATTTTTCTCCCTGTCTCAGCCCGATGGTAGAACCTCCTATGCCCGCCGCTCTTTTGCTTATCACGACTTCATCCTCGACATTGGCATTCTCCAAAGCGACCAGGGCAGTCATTATCTTTGTAGTACTTGCTATAGATCGCTTTGCAAGTGCATTTTTATCATAGAGTATCCTCCCCGTTGATTCTTCTACAACGACAGCGGCCATTGCATTAATAGAAGGAGGCTCCACATCCGCTTTCGCCCCGCGGGCCCTGTCACCAGTCCTGGAAGCGCTGCGGGCTGAAGCCATGATGTCCGGGTTCCTTTCCGAAGCATAATAGCTCTGTGTCACCTCCGCTGCCACAAAACCAAAAGCTCTGTCTGCATCAGATCCCTCTCCCTCCGGTATTTCAGATCCCGCACCGCCGCATACTGTAGTGTCTGTTCCACCGTCTGCTGAAGATCCCCTGTCATCGTATGCTCCATATTCCATCGGTAAAATGGCCAATCCAGCCAATACCGAATAAATTACGACAGCAAAGCAAATTATCTTCCTGTTATATCTCAGTTCCATCATCTCCATGATCCATTAGTTTCAAAACACCCCGTCACAGAAAAATTACCGTAAACAGGATTATTTCTCTGTCCAGGCAGTGTTTCAGCAAGGTCTGACATAAAACCTCGCTTTCTCTAAGAATAATATGAGACATGTAAAGAATAATTATGTTATCAATTGTCATGGATTTATCCGATATAATAAATGAGAGCATGGAATAATGGGTAATAATATAGTGAAGAAGCATATTTGCAGCATCGGAAATGCAGGCGCATCTCGTCATCATTAATGTGCACCTTCCAATTCCTCGGTAAATCCAGTGCTCAAATGATAAAGCTGCAAAGGGGGTGTGTATATGAACGGCAACACTGTGTTCAAGAATGAATATGTGAAGATCTTCACAATAAACAGGGATGTCTTCGCTGAAACCTATAAAAAAGGCTTTCAGTTGGAACAACTGCACCCTCTTCTTGAAAATCAGCCTCAAGTAGTGATCACCAGCCTGAATACTCTTCGCAGCCTGCTGCTCACGGCTCCGGCAGGCCCCAGAAAAATCGGGGAATTCAGAGATAAGATATATCTGGATATTTCCGCTGATGCATTGACTGCATATATCACATTCTATATGACAAAAGAAGAACTGTCCCGCCTAAGCAAAGACAAGCTCAAAAATGATGTGGCTGCTTTGCTGAAAAACAATGGTGTGGTATTCGGCACAGATCTCAGCTTCCTCAATGACGATCCGGAGCCTGGCCGTCCATATACGGCAGCCCGCGGCATCCCCGCTGAAGACGGCAAGGATGCGATCATACGGATGTATGAAATGACTGAAGCCAAGCCACAGGTCGCTGAGGGCGGCAGGGTGGATTTTTATGAGATGAAGCTCATAAACAGAGTTAAGCCTGGTGATTGGCTCGGAGAGCGTATAGAAGCGACGGAGGGCACACCTGGCAAAAATGTACTTGGCGAGGAAATAGAACCGGTAAAAGGCAAAACAGCACCTCTGAACTATGATAAAAAGACAGTAGCTGAAATACAGAAAAAAAACAGAACAACTCTTGTATCAAAAATCAGTGGCGCCGTAAATTACGTCGACGGAAGAATCAGCGTTTCAAATCACCTTGAAATAGACGGCGATGCAGGTGTCGCCACAGGAAATATAAAATTCGACGGATATGTCACGATTCACGGCACCATCAACGACGGATATTCAGTGGAAGCGACCAATGACATAGAAATAAACAGCCCGTATGGTCTGGGCAACATAAAAAGCCTGATCAGCACCAACGGCAGTATATATATCAAGGGTGGAGTCGCATCAAAAAACAGAGTTGAAATCATAGCCGGGAAAAACGTCTATGTAAAATTCGCAGACAATGCCAGAATCGTTTGCGGAGAAACAGCCCACATCGGATATTACTGCATCAACAGTGATATCGTGGCCAAAGGTGTAACTTTCGATTCATTCAACGGTCAGGTCATCGGCGGCAGCATCAGGGCGGAGGTTTATATATCAGTGCCTATATGCGGGTCTGAACTCGAGAGAAAAACAACCCTTGAAGTTACCGGATTCAACAGGCAGGCCCTTGTAAGGAGACTCGACGAATTGTTCCATGAAATAAGTACCCGGAAGATAGAAATGCAGAAATTAAAATCCCAGCCTGAATCCTCCGGCCGGAATTCCCTGTCCGAAAAGATGTCCATACTAAGAGACGAGATAAAGTCCATGGAGGCTGAGCGAAAGCAAATAGCGCTGTATCTCAAAAAGAAAGGCGATGGCGAGATTTCCGTCACAAAACGGATTTATCCCAACAGTTGCATAATACTTGGAGGTATGTTTGCCGAAATCGACCCTCAGGTGATGGCTCAGACCTTCTATCTGAAAGACGGCGAGATCAAAATGCTTTAAATAATTTATAAAAAGGGAAGCCGCAAAGAGGTACGGCTTCCCTTTTTAATATCCGCAAAAATCACATTTGTCCAAGGGCACTCTGGATTTTACCTGTCTCATCCCTGGCATTGGAAATATCCTGCTGGCTTGCCTGCTGCACCGAATACCAGCCTTTCTGTGCCATGATGTCAAATATGATCTTCTGATGCTGGAATGTTCTGTTCAGTATACCGGCAACATCATCGCGCAAAGCCTGGCTGGAACTCTCGAGTATCAGATTTGTCAATGATGAAGCGCAAAGCTTGTGTTCGTTCAGGAGCGTGTACATAATTTCCTTATCGCTTAATTGAGTCATGGTTTCCCCTCCCTATTGGATCTGTGTATTGGTTATGTGCTTGATCAGCGTTTGCATATCCTGCTGGTGTTCTCTCGCCAGGCTCTGGCACAGCCCTTTGATTTGTGAGTCGGATGCACTCCCGGCACATGCCTGCAGGAATTTTATCGAATTTTCCGCCATCTTGATATTGTCCTGGATCAGCATGAGCTCCTTATTGGTCAAAGACATATAATCCTTACCTCCTTCTGTTTTATTCGGTCATAGCTTGTACAAATGGAAGCAAAGTATTCAAGTGGATATAAAATGCCGCACATGGCAGAAGCCGTTATCTCAGTATTTTCACATATATCCTGGATCATGCGGTGAATAACCATATCAGGCTTTGCAGACAATAACAGATGATTCATCAGGAGGTAGAAACATGCTGGTAGTGTTCGGACGAGCAGTAGTATTATACATCCTTGTGGTGATAGTCATGAGGATCATGGGCAAAAGACAGATAGGGCAGCTGCAGCCATTTGAACTGGTCATATCGATAATGATCTCAGAGCTCGCATCAGTGCCAATGCAAAACACCGGGATACCCCTTGTCTATGGCATCATACCAATACTGACTCTGCTGATACTGCAACTCCTTTTCTCATTTTTATCAATAAAAAGCATCAGGCTGCGGGCTTTGATCTGCGGCAAACCAACAGTTCTGATAGAAAACGGGCAATTGCTTGAAAGCGCACTCCGCAATGAGCTCTATACACTGAACGACCTGCTGGAACAGCTGCGGATAAACAACTGTCCCAATATCGCAGATGTGGAATATGCAATCCTTGAGACCAACGGACAACTGAGCGTTATACCCAAATCACAGAAAATGCCGTTAACACCCGAGGATATGAATATTCAAACTCAGAAGCAGGGCATCATAATAGACCTGATAATCGACGGGCGCGTCCTGGCTGAAAACCTGAACATCGCCGGCAAAAACCGCAATTGGCTGCAAAAGCAGCTTCAAAAGCAAAATTACACCAGTCCGTCTGAAATATTTTACGCGTGTATCGATACTGCAACAGAAAAAATACATCTCCAGCCTCGCAAAAAAGGAGCTGACAGAAAAAAATGAAATATGGTGTGACATTCAGAGTGATAGGGGCTATAACAGTGCTTACCGCGCTTATAATAATATCTGGCCTCTTTACACTGCGAATACTTCAGAAGGATTCTGAAAAACTGACGGCAGGCATCGAAAGTATCCGTAATGATATCAGGTCCGGCAAGTGGGACCATGCTTCGGAAACATTGCACGATATCAGCAAAGACTGGGACAGCACAAAAAAAACATGGTCGACATTGATCGACCATGAGGAAATCGACAATATTGACATGACACTCGCCAGGCTTAAAGCATTTCTTGAAGCGGAAGATACATCCTCTGCCCTGTCCGAAGCTACGATGCTTATAAAATCCATCACTCATATACCTGAACGGGAAAAGTTGAGTCTCGACAACTTATTCTGATGCCATGCCTCTTTGCCTGGCAGACTCATATATGATAATAGAAGCTGCAACAGCAGCATTGAGTGACTCTGCCCTGCCAGGCATGGGTATCCTGATCAGCATGTCCGCATTATCCAGCGCCTCACTGCTGACTCCCTCCGCCTCGCTTCCAATCACAAAAGCTATATTACCTGACAGATCCGCATCATATATACTCACTGAACCTTCAGTATGGGACGCACATACCAAATATCCCTTTTGACTGCAAATATCGACGGCCTCCTTCGTGCTTCCGCAATGCAGGACAGGCAGATGAAATACTGAACCCATGGTAGATCTCAGTACCTTTGGGTTGAACAGATCGACACAGCCATCTGTAACAATGACACCTGCGCAGCCGGCCGCATCTGCAGTCCTTATGATCGTTCCCATGTTCCCGGGATCCCTGATCCCATCAAGAATGACTAAAATACCATCCTTAAGCGCAGCATCCTTCAGGAGATCCTTTTTCATACCCAATACTGCCAGGATCCCCTGCGGATTCTTTGTGTCGGAAACAGACTCAAAAAGGCTGTCGGGCATGCAATAAACCTTGATGCCCCTGTTGATACAAGGTTCAATAAAGCTTTCAGACCCGGCACCGGAAGCAAACGATTCGGAAACGACCAGATACCTGATATCAGGCATGCTGCCCGATGTGGCATGCTCATTCACAGCCTCCCCGACAAACCTGATCCCCTCTATGAAATACAGACCTTTCTCCTGTCTGTCGCTTTTGTTCCTCAGCGACCGTATCTCCTTCACCACAGGATTCTTACTGCTGGTAAGCCTGATCATTTTCTCCCCTCATAAAATAATAGAGGGCCTGTCTGCCCCCTATCCTCAAAACTCCACATATATCCTCAGCTCAGGCATTCCGCACAGATTCCACCAACTGTGCAAAACCCTGTTCATCATTGACTGCCATATCGGCAAGTACTTTCCTGTTAAGGTTGATGCCTGACTTCTTGAGGCAGTTCATAAACTTGCTGTAGCTCATGCCGTTCATTCTGGCAGCAGCATTGATCCTTGTTATCCAAAGCTTCCTGAAATCTCTCTTTCTGGCCTTCCTGTCTCTATATGCATATGAAAGCGATTTCATCACTGCTTGATTGGCTACTCTGAAAAGTTTGCTCTTGCCGCCGAAATAACCCTTCGCCAGCTTGAGGACTCTTTTGCGTCTTGCGCGTGTTCTCATTGCACCTTTGACTCTAGACATAATGACCTTCCTCCTTCCTACTTATACGGTATAAGTCTTTTGATCGTAGCTGCATCGGCAGGAGAAGCATAAGCTCCGAGCCTGTGTTTTTTCTTAGCCTTTCTCGACTTGGAAATAAGCCTGTGCCTTCTGTAAGCATGGCTCATCTTAACCTTGCCTTTTGCGGTTATCTTAAACCTTTTCTTGGATGAACTGTGTGTCTTGACCTTTGGCATATCCATTCCTCCTGTTTTCTGTTTCATATCCGGGCCAGGCGGCTCGGATACTTATGAAATGCCTACTGTTTAGGATTAAGTATCATTGTCATACTGCGTCCTTCCAGCTTAGGCTTTTTCTCTACTGTTCCCACGTCCTTCAAAGCTTCTGCGAATCTATTGAGCACTTCCATACCCAGAGACGTATAGTTCATTTCTCTTCCTCTGAACCGGACGCCGACCTTTACCTTGTCTCCATCTTTCAGGAACTTGTACGCATTCCTTGATTTGAATGCAAAATCATGTTCCTCGATATTTGGTTTTACCCAAACTTCCTTCATGGTGATGATTTTCTGGTTTTTCCTGGCTTCCTTTTCCCTTTTTGCCAGCTCGAACATATACTTGCCATAGTCCATGAGCTTGCAAACAGGTGGTACCGCCTGTGGCGCGATTTTAACAAGGTCCAGATCCTTTTCCATTGCTATTTTCTGTGCTTCTTTCGCTGACATGATGCCAAGCATGGTACCATCAGAATCGATAAGACGTACTTCCTTGTCTCTGATCTGTTCGTTGATCATCAATCCATTTCTTCTGATATCTATACACCTCCGAGTATTATTTTGATCCTCAATCATTCGCAATCCGCTCTGTAGAACCAATCATTTCCGCACCCGGGTCCGGCTGTACTGTCCGGGATATTAATTAAAAAGCGGACCGAAAGAAGGGCCTCCGATCCGCTGAAACAGCAATGTCAAAATGATTTTCTCATTATTGACCCTGACGGACGTGTCCGTAAGGTGAGAAGCGGAAGACTTCTTCTTTGTTTTACCTGCATTATAATAACAGAAACACTGACACATGTCAAGAAAAAAACTTCCGGCAAAGCCGAAACTTCGCCGGAAGCCTTGTTGTTCTTATTCAGAAATCCGATTTGCTGTTTTACTGTTTGCCGTTCCAGGTTTAGTTGGCGATGAAGTCGTCAAGAAGTGCCTGGATTGCGTCAAATTTCTCGTCGATTATCTCGGCAACAGTCTTCTCGCCTTTCAGCAAGTCGTCCTGACCGCTCCACCATGCTTCAACAACAGGCTGTACAGCAGAGAACAAGCCAGCAGACTTACCACAGTTGTTCTCATACATGTAAGCCAGCACTTCGATGGACTCCTGGTCGCGTACATTGTTGAAGTGCGGCTCCTGCCATGCATCAGGATTCTCCAGATCTTCGGGGAACGGCTCTGTCCACTTGTTCCAGATGAATGCAATATCTTCGATGTTCTTCGTATTCTTCGGGATAGTCTGGAAGTTGTGACCGGAAATCAGGCAGTAGTATTTCTTCTCAGCGTTGCTGGGGCCGATCGGCGGCATAACCAGACCATAGTCATCAGCCATGTTGTCTCTGAAATCGTCTACCTTCCAGTACTGATACCAGAACATTGCAGCTTTTCCTTCTTTGAATATGTTGGCTGCCAGATCCCAGGGTATCTCATCAGCAGGATAAGTAAACTTGTTGAATATGATACCTTCCTTACAGAGTCTCTGATATGTGTTGAATGCTTCCAGAACAGCAGGCTCTCTGAAGTTGAGCTTAGCCTGACCGTCAACTATGCTTGCCAGTTCTGCGCCATTGGCAACTACCATGGCAATATCCATGTCGATACCGGCAAGACCCCACTGATCCATTACGCCGTCGTTGTCAGTATCCTTTGTTGCCTTCCTTGCCAGCTCCTCCATCTTTTCCCATGTCCATTCGCCTTTTTTCATCAGTTCATAGGGATTCTCCAGTCCTTCTCTTTCAAATATGTTCTTGTTGTAGAAGAACATTCCTCTGGGCCACCAGTAGCCGGTCCCCATACCATATGTCTTTCCGTTTACAGTAGACAGCGTTTTGGCCATCTGATCCCATTTATCTTGATTGAAATCGAATAAAGGATCGAGCTCAGTACAGAATCCGCTGTTAGCAAGTCCGATCACCCAGTTGTCTTCCAGGGTTGCTATCTCAGCAAACGGATCTCCGGCCATTACTGAAGATGAATAGGTCTCAACTGTCTGATCCCATGGGATATTCACATACTCGAATGTGAAGTTATACTTCTGCTCCATTTCCTCTCTGCGAGCCACCTGACGGTCTCCGCCCGGAGTTCCGCCCTGGGGAGTCATATCCCACCATGCTGCGACCCTGATGACTCTGCCGCCAAGATCTCTGACTTCTTCCGGCTCCGGCTCCGGCTCCTCTTCTTCTGGTTCCGGTTGTGTCGGCTGGTCTACAGGATCCAGCTGTACCGGATCATCGCCAGCCGGATCCTCTGTTTTCTGACCGCAGCCTGCGATAACAGCTGTAAGCATAACTGCTACCAAGCACAGAGCCAATAATTTCTTAAGACCTCTTGACATAATGTAACCTCCCTATTTTTTTTATTTATTAAAACCCAATGGGTTTTAATCATAAAGCCTGACTGGAATGACATCACCGCCGGAACTTCTGCTATAATATATAGTTGCTTCCAGTAATAAATTTACCAAAAACACACCATAGTGTCAATATATCCATGCCCGCCATAAGGCTGTTTACAGATATCCTGCCTTTTTACAAACAGTCCGGTCCAGCGCTGTCAGCCATTCCTTCCCGGCATCCGCTATCCAACGATACCTGTACGCTCGACGCTCTCCACAAATAGTTTCTGAGCGAACAGGTAGAGTATCAGCAGCGGCAGTACGACAAGCAAGCTGCCCGTGTTAGTATACATCGAGCTTATTGCCGGGGATAGATATATATCCACACCTATATCCGCAGAAAGATCTTTCATTATCTGGTTCGATACATTGGCTGCTGTTTTTGCCAGCACATCTGTTCTCATCAGGAACAGGCTCGAGTAGAAAGTATCAGTCCACTGCCACACGAATGAGAACATGAATACCGTCACCATCGCCGGCACAGCACTGGGCAGCATTATCTGCCCGAAAGTCCTCAGCATACCTGCGCCGTCAACATAAGCAGCTTCTTCCAGCTCTTTCGGCATGCCTCTGAAAAACTGGCGCATGATATATATATATAATCCGTTTTTCAGACCCATCCCTGTCAGCGACATCAAAACAAAGGGCCAGTAACTTTCCAGCAGATTTATTCCCTTTTGCCCCGTGATCGCCGAAATGATCCCCAGCACATCGAAGTATCTGAAATGCAGAAACAGCGGGATCATCAATGTCTGAGGCGGCACTATCATCGTCAGGATGACCAGTGCGAACAAAACACCTCTTCCTTTGAACCTGAACCTTGCAAATCCGTACCCGATCACTGTACATGAAATAAGCTGCATTACGCTGGTCAGCGTCGATAGCTTGAAAGTATTCCAGAATGCCTTATTGTACCGCATGGCACTAAGAACGGTTTTATAGTTTTCCAGGGTCGGCGACTTCGGGACATACCGCACCGTCACATCGTATATGTCCTGTTCAGGCATGAATGAAACTGACAGCTTCACCAGCGTGGGATACAGTATAAGAAAGCATATCCCGGCAATTATCACTCCTCTGACAATCGACCAGCTTCGTCTTGCCATTGAATAATACAAATGCCGGCGGTGCATTCTGTCTTCTTCTGATTTTTTGCGAAAAATACTCTTAATATCCATAAAGACCTCCGACCCCTTTTATTCGTAGTAGAATACAACTTTGGAAACAAGCTTGACAACTATGCCAACGATCACAAGGATCGCCAAAAAGTACAGCCAGGCCATGGCAGAACTCAGACCGTAATCATTGGACGCAAATGCAGTATCCCTTATCATACCCATCACCACATTGGATGAATTGGTCAGCGAATCTATGATACTGTAGACTGTATTGACCAGTATCAGCGGACTCACCATCGGGAAAGTGATCTTCCAGAAATTCTCCCAGCCTGTCGCTCCTTCAATATTTGAAGCCTCGAACAATGAAGGCGATATTGATTGAAGTCCAGCCAGGAACACAAGTATTTGCACGCCGGAGGCCGAAACTATCTCGTATATCCTGTCCACGGCACTGATTATATAGTCTATGAATGTGGGGCTCAATCTGGATCTCAACAGCAGCCTTGCCAGTTCCACTGCTCTGAACGCCCCCTCCTGCCCGTCCGTCTGCGTCATTCCGAGTGAAGACTGCAGCAGATCTCCACTGTCGATAACCAGCATCACTCCCGATGTCAGTATGACAGGCAGGAAAAATATCGCCCTGGCCAGTGAACGGCCTTTGAACTTCTGGTTCAGAAGATTCGCCGCAAAGAAGCTGAAAATTATGATCAACGGGACATTGGTGAGCATATAGAGCACTGATTCCACCAGATCTCTCGCGTAAGTGGCATGGACCCTCAATGCCCTGTTGTAGTTCGAGAGCCCGACAGGCAGCAGATTGTATCCGCCTTCCACAACCTCCAGCTTATTGATGCTGAAAATGAAAGACTGGATCAGTGGTACCAGGAAAAATGTGATGAGCCCTATTATAAAAGGCAGTACGAACAGATAACCCATCATGGCTCTCTTTCTGTTGAGATTCAGCCCTCTTCTTTTCTTTTTCTTCGGGGCGGCTGCCACCTTCAAAGCTTTGTCTGTCATCATCGTCCCTCTCATCATTGACCCTCCTTAACCACTTTGAAATCAAGAGGTTCCACCTTAGCTCCATTGACTTCCACAGGCTTTGAGGTGTAATTCACTATTATTTCCTTCCCTTTTTCAAACGTAGTCTTATATACACCTTCAGCTATTTTCTCATGGTCTTTGATGGTCTGCCCCTGTACATCGGCCAGAGCTTCATTTGCCCTGTGATAGAACCTCCTGGCTTCATCCATCCACAACCTGTACTCATTGGAGTAATAGTGGTCAAAATATGTTTGTTTCACCAATGAGTTCTCCTCATAGATAAAGCTGAAATAGATGCCTGAGCCGGTCTCAATGGACTTCAGGAACGCTTTCCTGTAATCGGATGCCATATTTATCGGTGTCCCGGCATATGTGATATAGCCCCGCACCACCATCTGGAAGAAAGGTATGCTTTCATCCGTAAGGAAAAACTGATTCGAATCTTCAGGAATATTCAAAATATAATCCGTATAAGGAAGCGCATATGCATTGCCGCCCTTGGCCATGATCGACAGTCCTGAGTCCCGGATCTTCTTTATCTGATCTTCAACAATCACCCGCGCCTGCTGTCTGTCGACAAGCTTTGACTCCTTGAAGTCAGAATTCACCTTCATTGCAGCATCTCTCAATGATATACCGGGAACTGACAATTTCTTCAGGCTTTTTATCATTCCGTCGACGATGGACGGGATCCTGGTCGGACTTATCACATAAAAAGTACCCATTGCCCTGTATGGCATATTTGTCGCCAGATTGAACCTGAACACTGACGCTACTTCTTTCGTTATGTACCGTGAAGCATGGAGCAAAGGTATAAAACTGTCCAGCAGCTTATCCCTGTAATTCAGGATAAAGCCGAGCTCCGGAAAATACTCTATGCCCTTTCCATCAAGGAAGGACTGAAGCTTCTTAAAGCCTTTGCTTCCACCCAGCTTCCTCATCAGCTTCAGGCTTTTGGGAATAGTATGGTCTATGCCGCCATTTGCCCAACCGGTATATTTAAGAACTATTTCACTTATACCTGCATCATTCAGTTCATCTATTATCTCCATCGCCTGCTCGTAGGTCGTCAGTGGTTCCACCGTTTTCACCGGAATGCCCAGTATGGGCTTGACCTTGTCGATGGCCCCTATGACTTCGAGGAAGAAGGGGATGTTCTCCCGCGGTTTTTCTCTGGTCATCCCGAGCTTCTCCAGATAGCTGCGGTAATAGGCCGCCATGCCTGCATAATTTGCATCTTCGCCCTTCAGGAACTTATACCTGACTTTTATGTCGCCTTTGAAAACCCTGGGCTGATACACCATGATCGTATTGTTTCCGGAAAAGTCACCTATATCGAGCACATCATTCTGCACGAGTATGAAAGACGAATACACAGTATTGTATGAATTCAGCCTGCCGCTGATATCAGCCCAGACCCTTGACAGGGCATCACCGGATTCTATTATGGCAAAAAACGCATTGTCTCCCCTTTTCATGCCATAGACAGGGAGATATGCCTGTTCGATGATGCTGGTTCTCTCGGGTATCGGTATCGACTCATCGTAACCGTAAACATCTATGGCATATGCCTGTGTATTGAACTTTTTGTTGTTCAGGTATATAAGCGAACCAGATCCGTCCGGAACAAGGATATATCCGCTTTCATCTGTTCCCGCTGCTCCGAAGAACTCCAGCAGCGACATCGTATATATCGGATACGAATCCGCATTGTATTCGATTTCATCAGTCGGAACTCTGACCACCAGATTGTCCTCTTCCAGAGTATATTCCAGCGGTATTATGAATCTCTCTTTATTCTCTTCTGCCACAGGCACATTATTTGCTTCATGATCCTCATTCATATCCTCCAGCGTATAGCCGGATGATATGACTATCTCCTGCAGGCTTTCTTTCATGAAGTCCCTTATGTTGTCTCCCAACACGTACAGATCACCGTTTTCTGCAGTCGGGAAATCTTTCAGCATATCCTGACGCTGCTTCTCGGTTTTCGCCTTCTCCAATGAAATGAGTCTGTATCTGCTGACCAACTGCTTGCCGGTCTTTGCATCCAGATTCTTCAGGATCTTTTCTTCCATTCTTTCCTTGCTGATTATCTGGGGAAGGATATATATCTTCTCCTCCCTGCCGATCCTGTACACTGTCCTGACACCATTATCGATAGGTGTTATCTCAAACTGTTCGTACCTGATACAGTCTGTATAATTGTTCATCAGCTTTTGCTGTGATGTCGGCGTAAAGTATGAGAGCGATATCTGTGAAGCCAGTTTATCCTTGTTGATAGCAGCGGCGATCGGGTCGTCAGCCCTGTCCGGAGGATTGGTATACCATACCTGACCTGTCTTTTTATCCTTCACGGCAGCTTCAGTGGTTTCTTCATTGATATACAGCGCCAGATAATCATTCTCAGCAACCATCTTCATTGATTGCAAAGCTGATTTGTCAGCCTGATCGCTGCCGGCATCTGCAAAAGCGGCACTGCAAGACATAAGAAGAGCGGCTGTGATTATCAGAGCAGTTATTTTTTTCATAATCATTTCTTTACACCCCCTATAGTCTCAGTGCGATTTCCTTATATATCGTATAAAAGAAGGAAAACATCTGTTGAAGCAGGCTGAAAAACAGCAATGCTATAAATATGATCAATCCCATACCTATCACAACGCAAATGCAGGTAAGGAATGTTTTTCCCAATGAATACTGATGCACGACGCTCGTGCCGAGAAACAGAAGCAGACCGGCCCATACAATGGACAATATATCAAAGAACACATAGAAGGCTGCTTCCTCAAGAGTGATAATATTGCTGAAAACGATGAGGGGGATATTGATCAAAACCAGCGGTACCAGCGCATATGCACTGGTTATCACTATATCCTTGAAGCTCCCTTCCCCGTCCATCAGCGTAGTCAGGCACCAGTTGGCCACACACCACAGGAAAAACGGAACCACAATACTGAGTATTTCTACGATCACATTGAGCTCCCTCAGCTTTACTTCATTAAGTATGAAGCCTGTAAGCTGCCTCCGCAGTATAAATGTGACACCCACCATTGCGACTATTATCAAAGCTGTCTTAAGGTTGCCCCTTTTTTCATGCTTCAGATCCCAGAAGCCGTCGAATGGGTGAAATATAAGATACAATGAATATCTCAGACTGCGTAATACTTCCATTTATGCTTCCACCTTTCCCATGGCTTTGATTTCTTCCCTTTTCCTGGTCCGTATCCTCTTCAGGATCTTAGATCCTATATACAGTACCAGGATCGCCAATACCACCAGGCCGAAGTTTTCACCGATAACTTCCTGCCTGTAAAGATCGAATGCCTTGCTGTAATAATCTCTTTTGTTCCCGAGCCTGAAATACTTCATAGCCTGCCTGAAATCGTCCTTCCTCAGCAAAGCCTTTCCCATTCCTATATACGCCAGTTCGCAGTTTGCATTGAATTTGAGCACCTGTTCCCATTTGGCAGCCGACTCGTCGTACTTGCCCGTGAGATGGAGTTCGACCGCTTCTCTTACCAGTCTTCCATATTCTGTCGGTTCAAACACAGTGATCTGGCTCATATTGAAATCGAGCACGACGAAATTATTGTCTATAACATCCAGGGCAACAGGGTCTCTGAAGTTGCCCAGCCGGTTGCCGATACCACCGAACAGGTAAAGCAGATTGCCGTCTGTGTCGTATGTGAAGATCCTTCCTTTTTTCTTATCCAGCACACTATAGATGCCTGAATCTTCAATACAGATATCATATAACTGGGAATTGCCTGCTTCCGCATAACCACGGGATCTGAAATACACATCTCCCACTGGCGGAAAATATCCGTTCCTCCTCAGAACATCAGTACCTGTCGGGTTCAGCTTCCTGACAGGAGCGATTCTGTCATCCTTCGACCTTGTGTTTATCGCATGTTCGATATCCTCCAATGCTATGCTTCCAGTGGTGACATAAATGAATCCGTCATTATCGATGGACACATTGTTGTACTCAGTCGGCACGAACAGCTCCAGCCTTTCTCTCTGTTCATCCGTGGCTATGAGCTTCCAGAAATAATCGATCATATTGGGTCTGACCTTGCTGGCACCCATATAACCTACGAACATACCCTGACTGTCCAGTTCGATCAGTCCCTGGTTGACCCCCTGCGCCACTACATACAATCTGTTTGCCCTGTCCACCACCAATGCCGTGGGGTAATACTGAAAGTCGGCAGGGATGATCTCTGAAACAGGAGGCCCTATCTCCCTGACAAAATTTCCGTCAGCATCCAGATGGACTATCCTTGAATTATCCGTATCTGCCACATATATTTCACCGTCTTTTGTTACAAACAATCCCTTCGGGTTGTTGAAGGAATCCCGGGTCCCATTTTTGCTGAAGCCCTCAATTATCCTGTCCAGTTCCCAGTTTTCGTTTATGACCACTATCCGGTTGTTCCCCGAATCTGCGACATAGAGCTTGTTATCCGGACCGGTGAAAAGATCCGATGGCTTTTTGAATTCATTTATACCAAGAGACCTTCCATCAACTATCCTGGCCGGGACATATGCAGCCGGCGCCGGAATAGGAGACCCCCAGAAGTCATAATTATAGTTGTTGTATGGTTCGTCCGCATAGGCAGATGCCGGACACAGCAGAACGAAAATTATAAAAATCGCCAAAAACCTTTTGAATCTCAATGCCCTGCCCTCCCTTCTATTCCTTCAGTCCGGATGTGGACATGGTCTGTATGATGCTGCTCTGCGTGACCATGAACAATACTACCGGCACTATCATCATAAGGAGTATGACCGCCGCACCCACTCCCGCTCTGGCAAACCCGCCCATTAATATCTGGTTCAGCGCATATGGCAGTGTCTTCAATTCTTCACTGTATATGAACGTACTGCCTGTCGCACCCCAGAGAGTCTGGAATGAGAAGATTATCAGTGTGAGCCAGGCAGGTTTTACACATGGCATCGCTATCGTCCAGAATGTCTTCATCTCCCCGGCTCCATCCATACGTGCGGATTCCAGCAGAGAATCAGGAATGGTGACCATGAACTGCTTCATGAGGAACAAACCAAGAGAATATCCAAATGCAGGTACGATCAGTGCAAGATATGTATCGAGCCAGTTGAGCCTGGCCATCACCAGATAGTTCGGTATCGCTGTTACGACAGGCGAGAACATGAGTGAGGTGACTACTATGTTGAAAAAGAGCTTCGATCCCGGGAACTTGTGCTTCTCGAGTGCAAAGGCTGCCATCGATGCTATCACTACATGCCCCGCAGTGCCTGCTGCCGTGGTGAATAAAGTATTGAATATATAGCGTGAGAAGGGCACCCATGACTGGGCCATCAGCAAAAACAGATCCCTGAAGTTGTCAGTGGTGGGGTTTCGTACGAAAAACCTCGGAGGGAACATGAATATCTCATCCAGGGGCTTGAATGCATTGGAAATAGCGTATATCATGGGAAGTACCATGAAGGATCCGAATATTACCAGGATCACGATATTCGCAACATCGCCCCCCAATGAACGGTTCAGCCTTTTTGGTTTGAGTTTCCGCATCTTCATTCTATCTACCCACCTTCTTCAGAAGATTCTGTACTACCTTGTTGCAGAAGATCATTGTCAGGAAAAGTACTGTTGCAATAGCTGAAGCATAACCCATTTCAAAACGGAGTGTACCGTAGTCTATAAGGTGATTGACCACTGTATGGGCTGCATAATCCACACTCGGCAGACCCGCAAGTGCTATGGTCACATCACTGACTGCAAAGGATGAAGTTATGGACATAACAGCACCGAACATCAGCATGGGTTTCATATTCGGCAAAGTAATGTACCAGAGCTCCTGCCAGCGATTCTTTATACCATCGACTATCCCCGCTTCATACTGGGCCCTGTCGATACCCTGCAGACCGGCAACAAAAGACAGGAACCCTGTACCGAGACTCATCCACAATACGACTATCATTATAACTGGCATTATATATCTCGGATCCTGAAGCCATATTATTGGTTCTGTGATAAAGCCCAGCTTCATAAGCGTGGAGTTCACATAGCCATATGCGTCACTGCTGAACATGACCTGCCATATCATGTACACATTCCCCGATATGGACGGGGCATAAAAGATCAGTACCATGAATGCCCTTATCTTCGGGGGCAATTCATTGATGAACCATGCAAACATCAGTGACGCAAAATATCCGATCGGTCCTGTGATGGCTGCCAGCAGAAAAGTGTTCTTGACAGACTTCAGAAAGACATCGTCGCTCAGAAACAGTCTTACATAGTTTTGCCACCCAATAAATTTGGGAGTCTCCAGAATATTAAAGTATGTAAAGCTGAGCCCCATCGATACAATTACCGGTATAACGGTAAAAACCATGAAAATGATGGCGAAAGGTGCAAGGAATAAATAAGATACCCTGTTTTTGACTATCTGATCTTTCAGGTTTACAAGCTTGCCCTTGAACGAGGAAGCTGTTCCCTGCACATGCTGTGACAACTTCTCTACTACAGCAGACATTTATTTACCCCCATCCCTCAGCGGTAAGCCGAATTCTTTTCTCTTATTGTCGATCTCTTCATTTATTATCCTGACATAGTCCAGCAGAGTTTCCCTTGGATCCGCACCCTCATTGTACACCTTCCTGAAAGCATTGTTCAGATGCCTTGGGGTGAAGTAACCGCCCGGGACCTCCGGATTGCCTTTGACCCAGCTTCTTTGCTCCGTCAGCGCATTATAGTCCTTTACTGGCCACGGCAGCCTCTTTGCTGCTTCAATGTTTGCAGTCGGATGACGCGCTGCCGCTCCCATAAGACTCTCCATCTCACGCCCGAATCTGACCTGCGTATCGGCGCTGACCCACCACTTCATAAACTCCCATGCAGCTTCCTTGTGCTTGGACGACTGCAGCATCATAACTCCATATCCGCCGCTGGTGGTAGATCTGTCGATGACTCCATCCTCTCTCAGCACACCTGGTATGGGTGCCATCTCCCAAAGCCCTCTCAGCTCCGGAGCAAATACCTGCAGATTGTTGTAAAGCCAGTATTCATTAAGGAGCAAGGGCATTTCACCTGTCCTGAAACGGTTCATTGCATCGAACTCGACAGGAAACTTATAGTTCACAAATAACTCAGTCCATTTTTTGAATGCACTGATTGCCTCTTCCGTATCAAGTGCACTTGATATGCCGTCTCCGTTATAAACCTGGCCTCCCTCCTGGTAGAGGAAAGTGCTGAATGTCTCCATAGCTCCCCATGTATCATTCAATCTGGTGACCGGGACACTTACATCCATATTTGACTTTTGTATGGTAGAGATAATCTGATAAAGATCTTCCCATGTGTCCGGCGGTTCCACTCCCAGCTCCTCCAGAATATCGGTGCGGTAGAACATCATGAGGAACTGCTGCTGCTCAGGCAGCCCATATATACCGCCCTGGAACCTGTATGGCAGTATCGTGGGCTCTGTGAACTCACTGAGCACCTCATTCAAATCAGGGAATTGAGTCAGATCCACAGCCGCATTACGGGTCGCATAGTTGACCGGCTCACCATTCCCTACAGAGAGAGCTACATCCGGTCCCCTGCCGGCAACAGTCGCAGGCAGCAGTACATTGGGCTGGACAAGCTCCAGGTTGACGGCCACGCCTGTCTCCGGTACAAATGAGTCATCTATCATCTTCTTGAGTACCTGTGCCTGGTCACGCCCGGTAGTGATCCAGACAGTGATGGCTTCGCCTTCGTCGTACACATTGCCCACACTGCTGTAATCCTCGGTGAAGGAGGCTATGAAAGCTGATATCTCATGGATGATACGCCTGAAGAAAGAAGCTTCTGCTTTGGGTATTTCTGCATCAGGTGCAGAGAAAATGAAGTAATCGATCTCAAAAGGCTGATTTCTGGTATCATTTATCCAGGTGCCAAGTGCACCGACATTGTCCTTGAATTGCTTCATTCTGTTTTGTATCGTACGGGGTCTTTCCGCCATATCCTCCAGTTGGTAGGAAAGCCTGTCCAGTATGGCATTGTGAGAACCACGCTGGCCGGTATATTCCACCAGGCTGTCGGAAAGCTCCTTTAGTATCTCACTCTGTTCCCTGAGGGTCGCCATGACACCGGGAAGTTTCTTATGCAACTGGTAATCCCTGTAGCGATCCGGCTCTTTGCCGGTTATCATGAGTATCTTGCGGTAAGCGCTGTTGAGCACATAGACGCTTTCCTCCGCCTCTCTCAGTATTTCTGCCAGATCGCCCAGAACTACCTCCATTCTTATCCTGTTTACACCCTCATTTAGATAAAAGAGGAAGGGACCATCTTCATTCCCCAGCACGAAGTTATTCCATATGGATGTAAAATTGAACTCGATATTCTCCGCTTCTTTAAAAGGAACTTCACCGTTTATGATAAGCCTTCTGTTGGCATACAGTCCGCGAATGATATTCTGTCTGCCTTTGATCGTTATCTGATAAAGACCGGCTTTTTCGACTTCGACATCCCACTCGATCCACTGTCCCGGAAGCTGCCAGTTCGTGCTCCCTATCGTATTCAAACGTATCTTGGATTTATGATATGGTACTGTGGCAGGGGATGTACGGTCGTTGAGAGGATAAAGCGTCGGATCTGACTTGAAAACAGCGCTTTCGCCCTGTACATATACAGACTCACCGTCGTAGACCTGGTATCCTTTTCCCTTCCACTCCTTCAGTTTCTCTTCATATGTCGGTAGCGTTTCATATTGCGTGAGCTTCAGGGACCTGATCACCATAGGCTCCTTTACGGATACAAGCTTTATGGTATTTTTGCCTTTGTTGAAGTGGAAAAGGTATGGCTCGTTATAATAGCCCATATAGTCACTGAAATATGAAGTTTGCCATTGGGGTTGTTCTATCTGGCGTGGTCTCATGTCATTATCACGGTTGTCACGTCTTATTTCCTCCGCATTGACCCACACCCTTGTAAAAGTGATATGCTTTGCATCATTGAAAGGACTTATTCCGTTTATCCATACCTCACGTTCTATTGCCGCGCTTCGGCCCTCTATGGGGAAATACTCTATATAAAGGCTGTACAACCCTTCCTCGGGCACATCCACTTCCCAGGTGACATATCCCTGCTCATCAGTCTTCAGTGATTTCCCTGATGAGCCCTCAAAATCCTGCAGTATCTCTGCCTTCATATCTATCTCAACATATTTATCTACTTCTATCTCTACTTCGGTCCTGGGTCTGGGAGCATCCGGATACTGGGAAATGTAGCGTTCATAAGTGTCTGCTCTCCGGATCGTCAGATCGTTTCCGGATACCGGATCCGATGGTGTAATGGTGTCGCCGTTGGAAATGCCTGTTCCTGAGAAAATGAATACAAAAATAAAAACAACTGCCAATAGCTTAGATACCTTGCGTACAGCTATCTTCTCCATATATACAACCCCTTGTTATGTTTTCGTATTTACACGCTCTTAAACAGTTTGTATATGATGTATACCTGATCTCCACATTATCAAACAATCTCAGGGACAATGGAAATAAAAAATAAAATAAAAAGATTAATCATTAAATTATTGTCGGTACATGATTTATTATAATTTTACTTTTCTTCCATGTCAATAACAATTTGCCGCAAACCCTGCAAATGCGTTTAATGAAGCATTGTAAGCCAGTGTTCATGCACGTGGCAGCCCTTGTGAAAACGTTACACTAACTTTACACCGCCTCTGGATATAACATTACTAATTAAATTTGTAATGTTACTTTGAATCAGGTATTGCAGGTATCCATCAGCATTTGCCATGATGATGAGGAAAATACAGAGTTATTCTTCTGGTAAATCTATGTCCTCATCGAAATCTATATGATTTTCCTTGTATCGTTTTTTGATTTTTGCTAAAGTAGGATTAAATCATTTTCTGAAACAGAGTATGCAAAGGAGTGTTCCTTTTTGCCTTTTGACGGAATCGTTGCAAAATGCATAGTACGGGAACTGAGCAAAGAGCTCTCAGGCGGCCGTATAGATAAAGTCCTGCAGCCGGAAGCTGATGAAATAGTACTGGTTATAAGGGCACAGGGCAAAAACCACAGGCTTTTGCTCAGTGCCAGTCCACGATATCCCAGGATCCACATTACTGAAACGGTCAAGGAAAATCCGTCTGTTGCTCCTTCATTCTGCATGCTGCTGAGAAAACACCTCACCAGGGGAAGAATTCATTCATTCGAGTTCAATGACTATGAAAGGGTCATAGGTCTGAACATCGAAGCAGTCAGCGAACTCGGAGATATCTCATCCAAAAAGCTGGTCATAGAAATAATGGGCAGGCACAGCAATATAATCCTGCTCAACGAAAACGACAGGATACTGGATTCCATCAAACACGTGGATTCAGATGTCAGCAGCGTCCGCGAAGTCATGCCCGCAAGGCAGTACATACTGCCCCCTTCCCAGGACAAAATTTCGCCTTCACATCTTGACACGGCGCAACTGACACAATTGCTTGATTTTTCATCGAAGCCCGTCGAAAGATTCCTGCTGGATAATATAAAAGGCTTCAGTCCTCTGCTGTGTCGCGAAGTCTGCTACCGCGCAGGCATAGACGGTAAAAGGCGTACCGGAGGACTTACGGCCGAAGAGCGTATTTCCCTGGAAACGGCGCTTCATTCGGTAATCAAAGAAATCAGGAATGACGAGTATCTGCCCGCCGTCTATTTTGAAGACGAGCAGTGCCGGATACCGCTGGACTTTCACTGCCTGGACATAAAGCAATACGCTTTCAGGGAACAATCGGGCTCCATCAGCCATACGCTTGACAGATTTTATAATTCACGTGACAAAGCTGAACGGCTCAGGCAAAAGAAGGCCGACTTGTTCAAATTACTGAACAACTCCATCGACCGTTGCACCAAAAAACTGGCCATCCAGCAGGACGCATTACGCGAAGCAGCGGACAGGGAAAAGCTCAGGCTTTACGGCGAACTGATCACGGCCAGCATATATGCAATACCCAAAAACGCAAAAAGCGTGTCATTGATGAACTATTACAGCGAAAACGGAGAATACATCGACATCCCTCTCGATCCGAACCTGTCACCCCAGGCAAATGCTCAGATTTACTTCCGCAAATACGCTAAAGCAAAGAGCACCCACATATACACGACACGCCAGCTGGAGCAGACGCAGATCGAGCTTGACTACCTGGAAAGCGTTCTTCAGATGCTGGACAACTGCACATCTGTGCAGGAGATCGACGAAATCAGACAGGAGCTCTCTGACCAGGGGTATATGGTACAAAAGCGCAGACGGCATGGGAAGAAAGCCGCCTCTGCGACAGAGCCTCTGCACTACAGATCCTCCGACGGTTTCGACATCCTGGTCGGAAAAAACAATACACAAAATGACCGTCTGACCTTTAAAATAGCGCAGTCCGGCGATATCTGGCTACATACGAAGTCAGTACCCGGTTCCCACGTGATAATAAGAAAGAGTGGCCGTGAAATACCCGACAGGACTATCGAGCAGGCTGCCATGATAGCAGCCTGGCACAGCAAAGCCAGGATGTCATCCAATGTCCGGGTAGACTACACTGCCGTGAAAAACGTAAGCAAACCGTCAGGCGCAAAACCGGGGATGGTGGTCTATGTCAATTACATGACGGCCATCGTCACGCCGGACCAGTATCTGGTGGAAAGTCTCAGGGTGTAGTCTTTTACTGGTCGCAATCAGGGTTTGTCGTGCGCGGCGCCGGGAAAGCTCGTTTATGGAAGTCTGGTTGGATTCCGGATGCAGTTTCTATATAATAAAAGAGTACTCTCATCACAAATGGTACGTGGCTGCGGTTGATGCCGGGACATCTGGATCAGCTCAAACTGAAAGGAGATGCAGTATAATTGGAAAAAAACAGTTCTCAAACGACAAAAGCTGCGGAGAAATATATCAGGAAAGCCATCGAAATGGGTGCGGATCACGCTGTATTCTTCAGGACCGGGGATATCGAATTCGATCCCAGAACACTCCTGAAATGCATGTTCGGCTGTAACACATGGGGCAAAGGCCATACATGTCCGTCCAGGCCAGGCTCGCTGAAACCATGGGAATATGAGCAGATATTCAGGAAATACAGCTGGGGCATCATAATACATTCACATAGTAAAAAAATCTCCCAGGATGTCTCATTCTCAATAGAAAGCCAGGCTTTCACAGACGGTTACTACATGGCGTTTTCGCTGAGTGACTGCTCCAGCTGCAGTGAATGCGGCGCTGCAAGAGGCTCAGACTGCGCTGACCCCAGGAAAGCGAGACCCGCATTCCACAGTGTCGGTATAGACGTATTCAAAACAGTGAGGAAGTTCGGTCTGCCGCTGGAAACGCTCAGGACTCCGTCGGACGAGCAAAACTGGTACTCGGCAGTATTTATTGAATAATCGATCCTGCAACCGGGCTGATGACCGGATACAAGGCTGGTCTAATAACTTGAACAGAGGAGTGGATAAAATGGTATCAGAAAAAGTACTCACCAATTTAAAAAAATCATCATGGATAAGAGCCATGTTCGAACAGGGGCAGAATCTCCGTCAGAAATATGGAGCCGATAATGTCTTTGACTTCTCTCTTGGCAATCCGGACCTGGAGCCGCCTGTGCTGGTCCGGGAAGTGCTTAAAAAGACTGTGCTTTCGGATATACCAAAAATGCATGGTTACATGAGCAATGCAGGATACCCTGAAGTAAGGGCAGCTGTCGCCGCAAAGCTGAAACAGACCACAGGCGTCCCTGTTGAAGGTTCTCATGTCATAATGCAGTGCGGCGCAGGCGGTGCCATGAACGTGGTACTGAAAACCATACTGAATCCTGGTGATGAAGTCATAGTACTCGCCCCCTATTTCGCCGAATACCTTTTTTACATAGACAACCACGGCGGCAAACCGGTCATCGTTGAAAAAAACCGGGAAACCTTCCAGCCTGATCCGCAAAAGATATATGACGCCATCACCCCGAGAACGAAGGCATTGATAATCAACTCACCCAACAACCCGACCGGGGTCATATACAGCCGGAGCTCACTGGAGGCTATTTCAGATGCCATCGAAAAACGGCAGAAGGAATTCGGTACAGTGATATGCGTCATATCTGATGAACCTTATGACAAGATAGTTTACGACGGTGCTGAAGTTCCGTCAGTATTCAAGGTTTTCAGGAACTCCATCATCGTCAATTCGTTCAGTAAATCGTTGTCTCTGCCCGGTGAACGAATAGGCTTCATCGCGGTCAATCCCCGCATCGATGATGCCTCGGCGCTGACAGACGGACTCATTTTTGCCACCAGGACTCTTGGTTTCGTAAACGCTCCTGCTCTCTTCCAGAGGATACTCCCTGAATCACTCGACGCAAAAGCAGATGTCGAGATATACAAAAAAAGACGCGACATGCTCTATGAAATCGTCACCGGCGCCGGCTTCAAATGTCTCAAGCCACAGGGCGCATTTTACCTGTTCCCGCAGTCGCCCATAGAAAATGACGTGGAATTCTGCAGCGAAGCACTCAAATACAACCTCATCATTGTACCCGGCACCGGATTTGGCTGCAGAGGTTTCTTCAGACTGGCATACTGCGTGGATGAAAAGACGATAGTCAACTCACGGAAGGCTTTTGAGGCTTTGGCAGCTCAATACAGATGAGTTTAATACCTAGCGCGGTACTCTGACATGCATTATCCGGCAAAATGCCGGATAGTATGTGTCTTGGTGCCGTCCGGGCATCTTCATTATTCCTTCGCCAGTATCACAAGGAGCAGTCCTTCCTTCACTTCGATATAGGCTTCTTCCTCTGAAAATCTGTTGCTGACACCGAGGGACGATCCCAGCTCCAGCACTGCTCCCTCCAGCGGAAAATAGAGACCACGGGTCGAAACACCCGAGGCGCTCCCTGCGACAGGCAGCAGGGTAACAAAAACTCCGTCTTTCCGTTTCAGCCTGATGCTGCCGCTTATCAGCCTTATCTCATTTTTTTCATCGGCAATGATACCCTCCACATTGGCATCATGGATTTTTTTCAACAAAAAGAGGTTGGATATCGAATGATCCAGCCTCGATCCGATCGCCCCAAGCAGGATGACCCTGGAACAACCCCTGTTTATCGCTATTTCCACTGCAAGCTCGCTGTCCGTCATATCCTTTTCCGCCGGATAACCAATCATCTCTACGCCTGCAGCTTTCAGCCCGATATAATCACTTTTGTCTATGGAATCAAAATCCCCCACCAGGATGTCTGGCACTATGTCCAGTGCCCTGCAGTGGCGGGCCCCGCTGTCCGCGGATATCACCAGTTCTGCTTTTTTGCAGTATTCTTCTGCATGGGCATAATCATCTATCCTGCCCCCACAGAAAATCACACAAGTCATACATAACCACCAAATGCATTCCGGCGCAGACTGCTTATCATTTCCTCCGCATCAGGTGCGCCGAATATGGTCGTACCTGCCACTATCACATTTGCTCCAGCCTGCGTCACTGACCTGATATTCGAAAGGTCTATGCCGCCATCGACTTCGATATCAAACTTCAGACTGCGTTTCACAGCCATATTTTTCAGTTCACGTATTTTGTCGGTCATACTTTCTATATACTGCTGGCCTCCGAATCCTGGGTCTACTGTCATCAACAGCACCATATCCACGTCTCCCAGCACGGCATCCAGCGTATTCAGCGGAGTGGCCGGATTCAGCACCACGGATGCCCTTACACCTCGCTCTTTTATCATCTCGATAGTCCGGTGCAGGTGCGGATTGTTTTCAACATGGACTGATATGATATCGGCACCGGCATCCGCAAAATCTTTTATGTAACGGTCCGGCTCCTCTATCATAAGATGCACATCAAAGGGAAGCTGCGTAACCTTTCTGAGACTCCTTATCACTGGCGGGCCGATGGTTATGTTCGGTACAAAGTGTCCGTCCATTATATCAAGATGGATCATGTCGGCACCAGCCTTTTCGACCCGCAATATTTCTTCACCAAGTCTTGAAAAGTCCGATGCCAGGATAGACGGTGCTATTTTGATCATTGTTCCTCATCCCTTTCTGCTGCCTTTTCTGTATTTTGCTGCGTCTTCCTGCTTCAATACCTTGTATAGTTCTGCGTAGCGGATGTATCTTCCTTCTTCTATCGACCCTTCATCAACTGCCTTCCTGACGGCACAGCCCATCTCATTGACATGGCTGCAATCGGTGAAACTGCATTTTGGGATATGCTCCTCAAATTCGGGATACAAATACTGAAGTTGGTCATAGCATATCCCGGAAAGCTCATATGAACTGAATCCGGGAGTGTCCACCAAATACCCGCCTTCAGGCAGTTCTATCAGCTCGGCATGTCTGGTGGTATGTCTGCCTCTCCCGATTTGACTTACACTTCCTGTCTCCATCACAACAGTATCCATGATCCTGTTGAGCAATGTCGATTTCCCGACACCCGACTGACCTGCAAACACTGATATATGATCTCTGAGAGCACCCTTCAGCTTATTGAATCCCTCAGTTTCCTCAATGCTGTTTTCAATGACATCATAGCCTGCTTTGGCATAAGGCAGACGCAACTTTGCCCTGTTACCATCTTTGTCCAGGTCAGTCTTGTTGATGCAGACAACTGCCTTGATGCCCTTTTCTTCTGCCGTCACAAGAATCTTGTCCAACAGCAGCAGGTCAGGTTCCGGAGATTCTACCGCTATCACGGCAATAACCTGATCTACATTCGCAACCGCCGGCCTGACAAGGACAGTACTTCTGTCGATTATCTCATCTATGTTGCCCTTTTTCTTTTCGGGATCGGTCACTGTAAAAGCTACCCTATCTCCGGTCAGCGGGGTCAACCCCTTTTTACGGAATATCCCCCTTGCCCTGCACTCATAAATACCGTCATCCTTCACTGAAACGTAATAGAATCCGGCTATCCCTCTTATAATTATGCCAAAAGGCAATAATCGAACCTCCTCATCTGCTGCCTTGATTTATCCATCATATCATCAGATACTTATCGAAACACATCGGTCACTACTGATTCCTGATATCAGTTTCCAAAGCCAGATCATTGTCGAGATAGACGATCACATGTGTCGTTCCCGTCTCTCCGATGGTCACCGGAAGGCTTATGGGGAACTGACTGCGTTTCACATACTGGTTCATCTCTATCTTGCGCACATTCGTATCAGACGGTGTCGATTCAACATAGACCAGTACTTCTTCACCATAGATACGGCTGGGATCCAGGGTGATCGTTATAAGCTTGGTCCTTTCACTTCCGCCCTGCTGAGGCTCTCCGTCATCGGGGTCGCCCGGCCTGTCATCGCCTCCGTCAACAGGTTCGTCTATGCCGAATGTCAATTCCACTGCTGTGTATTCATCATGCTCTGTATCCGGCAGGGGATATTGCTTTATGACTCTGGCCACATCGCTTATTATTCCTTCAGGCAGTATTTTCCCTATCGTAAGATTGCTCTTCAGTATGGCATTCTCAGCTTCGATCCTTGTCATCCCGATCAGATTGGGGACTCTCACCTTTTCCAGCTTCGGACCCGTACTCACATATACCTTGACAACTGTATCAGGCTTAACCATTTCGAATATCTCCGGCTCTGTCCTGATAACCAGTCCTTTGCCCACTGTCTCACTGTTCTCTCTCAGTATCTCAGGCACAAGCCCGGCATTGGTTATGTAAACCTCTGCCACTCTCGACTCCTCTCCCCTTATATCGGGTATCTCCACCATATGGGGCCCGTCGCTCACGGTGAAATTTATCGTGCTCCCGGGCTTCAGAGTGTTGCCCACTGCTATATCCTGTGATATGATGACGCCTTTTTTGACCTTATCATCGTATACCCTGTCATTATCAGAAGCAATAATGTCATATCGGCTCAGCAGCTCCTTCACTTCGTTGAATTCCATGTTCGTATAGTCTTCAACGACGAATGAAGCCGTATCGTCAGGCGTTATTATCGGAATAATGAGTTTTATGCCCAAGTAGACGATAAGTGCTGTTATCACCAGACCGGTCGCTATCCCGAGCCAGATGCTCACCCGGTCTCTTTTCTTCCTTGTTGCTGTATCATCCTCTTCTTCCATGTATTCTTCATCTCCATCATCGATATTCTCGTCTATATCAAATCCGGCGCTGACTGCCTGCATCTTTTTCGTCGGCAGCTCTTCTACAGCATTGCTCCCGCTGATTTTCGCATTTGGTTCCGACAGGACCATCTGCAGATCCGCAAGCATCTCGGATGCGGTCTGGTATCTGAGATTCTGGTCCTTCTTCATGGCTTTGACTATCAGGTCATTTACTCCCTTCGGTATCGATGGCTTAACATCTATTGGCTTTTGAGGCTTCTCCTGTATGTGCTTCAGAGCGATCGCCACAGGTGATTCCCCATCAAAGGGCACCTTTCCCGTCACCATCTCATATATGGTTATCCCCAGCGAGTAAAGATCCGATTTTTCATCGATAAATCCGCCTCTTGCCTGTTCCGGCGAGAAATAATGGACAGAACCTATGGTGCTGCCGACCATGGTGATGGTGGCAGAAGTGACAGCTCTGGCTATACCGAAGTCTGTCACCTTGGCAATGCCTTCATTTGTTATCATGATATTATGCGGTTTTATATCACGGTGAACGATGAAGTTCCTGTGTGCATGTTCGATGGCGGAGCATATCTGGATCGCTATGCTGACAGCTTCCCTCCAGGGCAGCGCACCCTTCCCGGCGATATACTCCTTCAATGTGATTCCGTCGATCATTTCCATAACGATGTACTGTATATCATCCTGCTTGCCAACATCAAAGATCGATACGATATTCGGATGGTTCAGGCTCGCTGCGGCCTGGGCCTCCACACGGAAACGCTTGACGAATTCCTCATCGTCGGTGAATTCACTGCGCAATATCTTAACGGCGACAAAACGGTTCAAAAGCAGACATTTCGCCTTATAGACGACTGCCATGCCGCCTCCGCCGATCCTTTCGAGCAATTTATATCTATTTCCCAATACCTGTCCTACCATATCCACACCTTCACTAACACTTGATTACGATGACTGTGATATTATCCTCGCCACCCTGTCTGTTCGCGGCTTCTATAAGCTTTGCACATGCATGCTCCGGCTCACTGCCGGCTGCTATGTCCGCAATTTCACTCTCACTTACCATATTGGTCAGACCGTCGGTGCAAAGTATGTATATATCATCAGCCTCGATCTGCTGGCTAATAATATCCACCTCCAAATCCGGTGAAGAACCGATGGCTCTTGTTATGACATTCTTCCTGGGATGGTTCTCAGCTTCTTCTTTGGTCAGTGTACCCTTCCTGACCAGCTCTCCGATATATGAGTGATCTTCAGTAAGCTGACTGATAGCTCCGTTCCGGATCAGATAAAGCCTGCTGTCTCCAACATGTGCGGCGGTAAGTGAAGAACCCGCTATCACTGCCATGGTCAGCGTAGTACCCATCCCGCTGACTTCAGCGCTTCCCAGCGATTTTTCATATACGGCGGCATTGACTCTTCTGAACAACTCTTCCAGCCTGCCTCCCGCATCCTCACAATCAAAGCCGCCTCCATCGCCAAAATCGTCCCTTATGTACTCAACAGCCATCCTGCTTGCTATTTCTCCGCAGTTGTGTCCTCCAAGGCCGTCAGCTATAACAAAGGCGCAGAATGTATCTGAACACCCCGGGATGATCATATAGCTGTCTTCATTTATGTCCCTTAATAATCCTTTGTCGGTACCTGCTGCATACTTCAAGCTATCAGCACCTGCCTTAAATATTGTTGTCCAGTCCTTTGCTATCCTGATATATTTCCCTTCACTGACCGCACTTTCCCCTGCGCTGACCTGTTTCTGTACCCCATACCGGATCTGCCGGTTTCCCGGAGCTGATCTCACGATGTCTCAACTGTCCGCATGCTGCATTTATGTCTGACCCCAGCTCACGGCGGACAGTCGTCTCGATACCTTTTTCCCTCAGCAGTGCAGCGAATTCCTCTGTGCGAGTGCGTCTGCTCTGGCGGTAACTGGTCCCCTTCACTGGATTGATCGGTATCAGGTTTACAAGGCACAACAGCCCTTTTAGCAGAAAGGCAAGCTCAGCAGCGTTTTCCAACGAATCATTGACGCCTTCTATCAATGCATATTCGAACATTATCCGCCGATTGGTTTTCTCTGTATATATCTTACTAGCTCCAATGATTTTGTCAATACGATACTTCCTTCCAACAGGCATAAGCTTCGCCCTTATCCGGTCATTGGGAGCATGCAGCGAAATAGCCAGATTTGCCTGGAATCCTTCATCTGCAAACCGGAGTATACCTGGTACCAGCCCGCATGTCGAAACCGTCATGTGCCTGTACCCTACGTTCAGACCATGATGAGAATTTGCAAGCCTCAGGAATTTGATAACATTATCATAATTATCAAAAGGCTCGCCGATTCCCATGACGACCACGTTGCTCACCTTAATGCCGTGGTCACGCTGCATTGCCAGTATCTGCTCCAGTATCTCACCGGCAGTCAGGTTTCTCCTGAAACCGGATATCGTCGATGCACAAAAGCTGCAGCCCATTTTACAGCCTACCTGCGAAGAAACGCAGGCTGTATAGCCATGGTTATATTCCATCAGCACACTTTCTATGACATTGCCGTCATCCAGCTCGAACAGATATTTGACTGTGCCGTCGATTGCGGACTCCAGCTTTTTTCTTATATTTAGACAGGAAATACAGGCCAAAAGTTTCAACTCTTCTCTCAACTGCAGTGAAAGGTCAGTCATCTCATCGAAATCCACGGCTCCCTTTGCTATCCAGCTGAATATCTGCTTCGCCCTGTACTTCTTCTGCCCGATGCCTGTCAGGAACTCTTCGAGTTCACCGATATCCATATCCGGAAGATATCTCTTCACCGAGTCATTTGCCAATCCGACTATTTCCCCTTCCTAACCAGTCTCGCAATAAAAAATCCGTCGATCCCGTCCCTGTTGGGATAGGTCTGCAGCATACCGCCGCTGGCGTATTTTGAAAGCCCGGCAGGTAAAAAAGCTGCTATATCATCCTCATAAAACTCATCATTATTGTCCAGGAACTCCCTTATGATGCATCTGTTTTCTTCAGGCAGCAGCGTACAGGTGCTGTACACCAGCACTCCACCTGGCTTCAAAGCCTTTGAGACACTGTTTATCAGCCGGCGCTGCAAAGCCGTTATGCTTTCGATGTCCCTGTTTTCCCTTGCCCATTTGATATCAGGCTTTCTCCTTATAATACCAAGGCCTGAACATGGAGCATCCAGAAGCACCCTGTCATACATGCCCTCATGCTGCGGGACCGGTAGTGACGCATCATGCAGTTCTGTATGGATTATACCCGCAGCTTTACGCCTTTTTCCTTTGCCATCTCCCTGACAGCACCAATGGTACAACGGCCGCAATTAATGCAGTTTGCAGCATCTCCTGTTATTTTGCGGCTGCACTCGCTGTTCTGCAGGCAATGCGGCAGTAAAAGCATAATCTTATCAGGTTCTTTTCTTATATCCCCTGCCTCGACGAACAGGTTGTTTATATCTATGAACAGGCTCCGTATCATGTCCTTATCCTTTTTGAGAGCGCCGGCAACAAACAGGGCAAAGGGTATAACCAGCTTCATTCCAAGCCTTACCGGGAATATCATGACCGGATGGACTTTCCTGGTACGAAACGCAATAAAGATGACCGCCGTAGCAGCGGTCAGCAATACCATGACAGTTATGAAAACAGCGATAAAAACAGATATGATCCTGTTGTAAAGGTCTATTGAAAAGAAATCATGTACGTACATAAAAGTACGACAATTATGCCAATTACCAGCAATAGTATAAATGCGTAAATCAGAAACCCTCTGAGACGTTTATCCAAACACTTCACCTACATCCATGTTATGTCCGCACTCAATGACGCACATTCTTCTGCAGTTGTCGAACTGCAGCTCTGTAATGCTCAGAAGACCACTGCCTGTTGCAACGATAAGGCCATCCTTCAGACATTTCAGCAACATGCCTGGTTTAACAGTATCAACTCCGGAATTCGGCAAAAATCCGTCATTCTCCTGGCAAACCGTTGTCTTCCATATCTTGAGCCTTTTGCCCCTGTAAAACGTATAAGCGCCGGGCCACGGATTTGTACCCCGCACCAGGTTGTGTATTTCCACCGCGCTTTTCTTCCAGTCTATAAGCCCCGTCTCTCTTGTCATCATCGGAACATAAACAGCTTTGGAATGATCCTGCGGCTTCCTTGTCAGTGTTCCGTCCCTGAGCGCTTCGAGTGTCTCCAGCAGTACTTCGGCTCCGAGGATCCTGAGACAGTCAAACAGCTCCTGCGCGTTCATATCCGACGGGATCCCGATCTCCTTCATAAGGAGTATGTCTCCGGTATCCATGCCTTCGTCCATCAGTATCGTCGTTACCCCTGTCTTGCTGTCGCCATTGATCAAAGCCCATTGTATCGGTGCAGCGCCTCTGTACTTTGGCAGCAGTGATGCATGTACATTTATGCACCCGTGCTTCGGTATATCCAGAACGGATTTCGGCAGTATCTTGCCATAAGCGGCCGTCACTATGACATCAGGCGCAATTGCGCTGATAGCATCAACAAATTCGGAGGTCCTGATTTTCTCAGGCTGGAGGATATTAGCAATGCCGAGCCTGATGGCCGCTTCCTTCACAGCAGGCGCTTTCAGCACGCTTTGTTTTCTTCCCACAGGTTTATCAGGCTGTGTAACTACAGCCGCGATGTCATATCCGCTCCCGGCCAGTGCTTCCAGGCAAGGCACAGCAAAATCGGGCGTACCCATGAATACTATCCTCATGATTCCTGCTCCGTCTTTTCCAGTTCTTCTTCATCAAGGAAGCGGATCGCCTTATCGGTGAAAAGAATCCCGTCAAGATGGTCTATTTCATGGCATAATGCCTGGGCCATGAAACCTTCCCCTTCTATCTTTATTTTTTCACCATTTCGGTCCAGTGCTTCCACGATCACATTGGCAGGACGCTCGACCTCTCCCCAGACACCTGGTATACTGAGACAGCCTTCGACAGCAGTCTGCTTGCCGGTCTGTTTCCTTATGACAGGGTTGATCAATTCCACCAGTCCGTCTCCTGTATCGATGACCACAACCCTTCTGAGCACACCCACCTGGGGAGCTGCAAGGCCTGCCCCGTTTACCTTGTACATAGTTTCTGCCATATCATCGAATAATATAAGTATATTGTCGTTGACTTCAGTGACTTCACGAGATTTTTTCCTCAGGATCTCGTCCCCTTCTTTTCTAATATTTCTTATAGCCATACATACACTCCTAAATCTCGGCATAACGCAGGTCCGGACCAAACGAGCCCATTGGCTGCTTTTTGCTGTGTGCTCAGCATCATGCCGGAGTATTTTCAAATTATTATTACTTAAAGTTTACCATCCTGTCTATTATATCAAACAGGTTTCCGTGCTGCAATAAAGCCCGCACTGCAGAGCGCACAGCCGTGACAGGTGCCGCACAGTACTCACTCACATCATGCTGACAGGATCGATATCGACACTGATGTCCACGTCGCTGCTGCCCCTGTTTCTCATAAAATGATCTGTCAGCCGTGAAAGTACAGCGCACAGCCGGCTTTGTGAACCACACTTAACAAGCACCCGCCATCTGTAGCGGTTTCTCAGTCTGGCCATCGGCGCCCTCACAGGTCCTGGCAGCAGCACATCCCCGGCACCGGCGTCAATTCTGGCAGCCAGGAAATCGTACGTGTCTTTGGCCTTTGAAAAGGCAAGCTTATCTTTAACAGAACTGACAACGACCATACCTATATGTGTAAAAGGCGGATAATGGAGCCTTCTCCTGATCTGCTGCTCCTGTCTGAAGAAAGTCCCGTAATCATGGCGGCTGGCAGCAGTTATGCTGTAGTCTTCAGTGTTGTATGTCTGAATGATCACTCGCCCCGGCACAATGCCTCTCCCCGCTCTTCCAGCCACCTGAGTCAGCAGCTGGAATGTCCTTTCCGATGCCCTGAAATCATCCATGCCCAGCAAACTGTCCGCCGCCAGTACTCCTACCAGCGTAACATTCGGGAAATCATGCCCCTTCGCTATCATCTGCGTTCCTATGAGTATGTTGATATTATCATTTCGGAACGTATCCAGTATCTCTTCATGCGAACGCTTCCCGGTGGTAGTATCCATATCCATCCTGATAACAGAAGCACCCGGGAAGTGTTTGCGCAGTTCTTCCTCCACCTTCTGCGTCCCTGTTCCGAATTGCCGGATGTGGCTGCTCCCGCACTTCGGACAGGTCGCCGGCATCCTTACTGTGAATCCGCAATAGTGACAGATCAGCCGATCATCTGTAGAATGGTAAGTCATTGTGATGCTGCAGTGCCTGCACTTCAGTCTGATCCCGCAGTTCCTGCATAAAACGAATGAAGCATAGCCTCTTTTATTGAGGAAAAGCATGGTCTGCTGACCGCTGGCAATGTTTTTTTCGATCTCGGCAGAAAGAAGTGAGCTGAATATGCTCCTGTTGCCCAGTTCCAGTTCCTTTCTCATGTCGACCATGCAAACGTCTGGCAGCAACAGCTCATTGGCCCTCTCCTTCATAACCACCAGACTGATTTTTCCGTCAAGAGCCCGCTGATACGTGCTGACTGAAGGAGTTGCCGAGCCGTATAGCAACACCGCACCGCTGTACATGCACCTTTTTGCCGCTATCTGTGCTGCAGTGTATTTGGGTGTGATCTCCGATTTATATGTAGTTTCATGTTCTTCATCGATGATGATGAGGCCGGGATTTTCAAACGGCGCAAACACGGCAGATCTGGCACCGACCACCACTTTTACTCTCCCATCCCGGATTAGCCTCCACTGGTCAAAACGTTCTCCAGGAGACAGTCTGCTGTGCATGACAGCCACCATGTCCCCGAATCGGCCTCTGAAGCGGTCCACCATCTGCGGTGTCAGCGATATCTCCGGCACAAGCACTATGGCCTGTCTGCCTTTTTCCAGCACATAGCCGATGAGTTGCAGATAAACCTCGGTCTTTCCGCTCCCCGTAACTCCATGCAGCAGCACCTCATTGAATTTCCCGGTATCGATGAGATTTCTGATGCTTTCCAGCGCCGACTTCTGCTCACGGGTCGGCTCCATGGGCTTTGTCGGTTCGATCTCCCTGTGCTTCAGTGGATCTCTTTCCACTTCGACATCTATATATCTTATGTACCCATACTTGCTAAGTGTATCCAGCACCGAAGGAGATACGCCGGCAAACCTGGCAAGGTCCGCCGCTGCTATATATTCATTTTCCAGCAACATCTCAAGGACTCGTATCTGCTGTATCCTTTTTATAACACCTGTCTCTATATCCGAAGACACTTCCTCTGGAGCCATGGCCAGGCATGCAGCCCTGACAGTCTTTGCCCTGATAGTCATTGAATATTGCTCTGTTATACTGATAAGACCCTGCTCAGCAAGCTCTCTTACATTTCTGCTGAAATTGCTTTTTTTTCCGTACATCCTTCTCAGCTCGTCATACTCAACACTTCCGTCCTTCGACCTGAGCAGATCGATCAGCAACCTTTTATTTGGTGTAAGCTTTTCATACTCTCCATCAGGCAGGCCGTCATCCGTATGACTGCCGTTGTCATCAAGCCTGACCACCCGAAGGCTTCTGACATCGATACCCGGCGGCAGCATGCATCTGATAGCCTGGCTGTATGTACAGAAATACCTGCGCTTCATCCAGACAGCAAGGTCTATTTGCGAAGGCAGCAGCACCGGTTTCCTGTCCACGACCTTCTTTATCTCCTTGAGCCCATCAAATTCCGAGCGCTCAGCAAAACCTATTACATAACCTTCCTTAGATTTATTTGCTCTCCCGAAAGGCACGATGACTCTCATCCCTGGCTCCAGGCTGTCACAGAACTCCCTGGGGACAAGATAATGATATTCTTTATCAAACTCACGGGTCGTACCATTTATGACTACAACAGCGATTCTTCCCATCTTCTCCCCTTCCATCCGATAAATCCCGGATCGATCCTTCCCCGTCAGAATACGGTTAAATCATAAAATCAGGAAACATCCCCTTCCGTATTCGATTAGATTATACAATAAGCGGACAACGTTTTCTATCTGCCATATCCTGAACTGCCAAAATCATAAAATGGTTATCAGATTTCTGGCTGAATTTGGGCACACATATGGCTGTGAGGGCTTTAGCTGTATTTCTGCTCATACTGTGTCAATTGCCCGGCGGGCGGTTATTATTTCTTGTTTGCAGCCAAATGCTGGGGTATAATATGGTAAGATATGCGTTGGACTGGCTTGAGAATATTTTCAGGCGTATTCCGACACACTTATCCGGAACTTGCCGAAGGATTTTCAGAAGCGCGTCGCAGGTGAGATTTTCAGGATGCCCTCGGAACACCTGCTACGTGTTCCAGGTGCAAATTCCGGAATGCCTTGAGAATACACATTCATGAAAGGATGGACAGCAGCATGATCATAATCGGTGAAAAACTCAACAGCACCAATAAAGCAGCGAAAGCAGCCATCGAATCCCTCGATGCCGTGTTCGTGCATGATATGGCCAGAAAGCAGCTTGATGCAGGGGCATCGTATATCGATCTGAATGCAGGCATGTTTGTGGAAGGTGAACCTGAGAAGCTGGAATGGCTGGTCAAAACAGCACAGGAAGCCGTAGACGCGCCGCTCTCCATTGATTCTCCCAATCCTGAAGCAATAGAAAGAGCGTTGAAAATAACCGCATCGAAACCAATCATCAACTCCATCACACTTGAAAAGGAAAGATATGATTCCATACTGCCGCTTGTGCTTGAATATGGCACAAGAGTGATCGCCCTCTGCATGGATGACAGCGGGATGCCGGAAACGACTGAGGAAAGAGTGGCTATAGCAGACAAGCTTATCACCGGCCTTACTGCAAAAGGCATCGACATTTCAGACATCTTCATCGATCCAATGATCAGACCGGTAAGCACCGGTTCACATTACGGCACAGTGGCACTTGAGACGATCCGCAGTGTCCGTACGAAATTCCCTGGAGTGCATATAACATGCGGATTGAGCAATATATCCTTCGGCCTGCCCGCAAGGAAAATCCTGAATCAGGCTTTTCTGATCGCTGCTATGACCTGCGGTCTGGACTCAGCCATCCTGGATCCGCTGGACAAAAGGCTGATGGCTTACATATATGCGGCAGAAGCACTGCTGGGCAATGACGACTTCTGTATGAATTATCTGGAGAAATACAGAGAAGGTCTTATCGACCTGCCTTAGTATGAGCATTCGCACAGATGCCGGGAGGATCCAATGAAAGTTGTCGGTATCGTAGCTGAATACAATCCGTTCCATTACGGGCACCTTTATCATCTGCAGTCTTCCCGCAGTCTGACAGAAGCAGATTGTGTCGTCGTTGTGATGAGCGGCAACTATACACAGCGGGGCGAACCAGCCGTTGTCAGCAAATGGGCACGGGCTGAAATGGCACTGCTGTCCGGAGCAGACCTGGTGATCGAGCTGCCTGTCGCATACGCCATGGGCAGCGCTGAATACTTCGCATACGGCGCAGTCAGGCTGCTCGACAGTTTGGGCGTCGTGGATGCCATGTGTTTCGGCAGTGAGTCCGGCGATATCGAAGATCTGCAGGCAATCGCCTCCATCCTGGCTGATGAGCCGGAAGAATACAAGGATCTTCTTAAAAACCACCTGTCCGACGGCCACTCGTTCCCTTCCGCAAGACAAAAAGCTCTGTCCGGCTATTTGAGGGGCAGACACGGGAAAGCTGATCTTACCCGCTTGCTGAAGAGTTCCAACAACATACTGGGCATAGAATACCTCAAGGCTCTGCTGCGCCTGGACAGCAAAATAAAACCTGTCACCATCAGCAGGATCGGCAGCGACTATAATTCGACAGAATTAAGCGGCAAATTCAGCAGCGCCACTTCCATAAGAAACATTTTAAGTGTTAATCAATGGAGATGTGCAAAAAAACTCATCGAAGCATCCATGCCCACAAAAGCTCTGTCGGTACTGGAACGCGAGATCGAACTTGGAAGAGGCCCGGTTTTCCCGTCTGACTTCGGAGCTTCATTAATCTCGTTGATAAGAAGAACACCTGTGGATGAACTGAGAAGTCTCCCCTACATGGAGGCAGGGCTTGAAAACAGGCTCAAGCTGGCAGCAGAAAAATCCGGCACATATGAAGAACTTGTCAGCAATATCGCCACCAGACGTTATACCGGCACCAGGATACAAAGGATACTGTTCAGTCTGCTGATCGGGCTGGACAGCAGGAAATTCGCTTATTTCAACAGTCTCAAAGGCCCTTCATACATCAGGATACTCGGCTTCACCCAAACAGGCAGACAGCTCCTGTCTTCCATCAGGGGAAAAACCGGACTGCCTGTCATCACAAAGACTGCAGATTTCAAAACCTCGGATACCCCGGGCGTTTCGGAAATGCTTGCTCTCGAAAACGCTGCCACCAACCAGTATGTGCTGGGATATGAAAATCCATATTACAGGACATCAGGCAGCGATTTTACTCAAAATGTCATAAATGTAGACGGTTCTACAATAAAATAATAGAAATCTGCGAATCATTTCTTGTTTATTTCGTATACAGGAAGGAATTTTTCAAGGTATATAGAATAGGTATATATAAACATGATGGAGGTGTTGTATGAAATATCTATCCAATGCAGTTGATTTCACTATCAAAAACTGGATTCTCATCATCCCGCTGTTCGTGTTGCTGGCCATTTCAGCCCTCATAAGGGGTGCAGGAGAAGCGGCTGGTCTGGCTAGTATCCTGTCGCTGGCAGACGTCAACAACTTTACAAGTGCCGAATCATTGTTCAAAACGATACCGACTATACTGGCACTCACAGTGGGAAGCGGCATCGTCGCATTTATTGCACGGTTCATCTATGAACCCGCTACATATGGACTTATAAACAAAAGACTGGAAACAGGAAGTGCAACACTGAATGACATAGGGGCGGCAATAAGCGACAATTTCGTAAAGTTTATCATGTACTTTGTCGGAACACTGGTAGTCAACCTGGTTATCGGCATCGCCGGAGTATTGATCATGTTGCTTATGGTTCTGTTGGTGTCTCTTCTGAAAGGTTTTGGCATTGCGCTGATGTTTATAGTGCTCATCGCTCTTGCCCTCTTTGTCGTGGCATTCGGAGCACTCACCAGCCTCTGGTTCCCTTCAATGGTCGTCGACGGTCTCGATGTATTCGCTGCTTTCAAGAAATCCATCGAAATCGTCAGATCATGTTTCTGGACAGTGCTCGGCATCTCGGTGCTGGTCGGCATAGTTGCAGTTATCGCATCATCAATACTCGGATTTTTCGGCCGGATACCTCTTCTTGGCGTGATAATCCTCAGTGCAATACCAACGATCCAGCATTTTGTCATGGCAGTGTTCTCAATGATGATCTACCGCGAAAAAACAGGAAGAGCTGTTGCCTGAAGCACTTAAAAATCAAATCGTCAGATTTGCAGGGATACTCAAAGCAGTATCCCTTTCTTTATATTTCTTGAATAAATGCATACAGTATGGTAAAATACTCAAAAACTAAAGGGTAGGTAGCCATGACAAGCAATGTATATGATATTCTGAAGGAAAGGGGCTTCATAGCCCAGCTCACTCACGAAGAAGAGATAAGAGATCTTCTTTCAAAAAATAAGGTCACATTCTATATAGGGTTCGATCCGACGGCGGACAGCCTCCACGTTGGCCATTTCCTGCAGATGATGGTAATGGCGCACATGCAGAGAGCCGGACACAAGCCCATAGCTCTGATAGGCGGAGGCACGGCCATGATAGGCGATCCCTCCGGCAGGACGGACATGCGCAAAATGATGACCCGTGAAACGATAAATCACAATGCCAGCAAGTTCAAGCAGCAGCTGTCGAAATTCATAGATTTTTCCGACAGCAAAGCTATCATGGTCAACAATGCAGATTGGCTGCTGGATCTGAACTATATCAAATTCCTGAGAGAAATAGGCGTCCATTTCTCTGTCAACAGGATGCTGACTGCTGAATGCTTCAAATCCAGGCTGGAAAAAGGCCTGACATTCATCGAATTCAACTATATGCTCATGCAGGCCTACGATTTTCTTATCCTGAACAAGGAATATAACTGCAACCTGCAGCTGGGCGGAGACGACCAGTGGTCAAACATCCTGGCCGGTATCGACCTTATCCGGCGTGTCGACAGCAAACAGGCCTATGGCATAACTTTCACACTGCTCACCACCAGCGAAGGCAAAAAAATGGGCAAAACAGAAAAAGGTGCGCTCTGGCTGGATTCCGAAAAAACTTCTCCGTATGATTTCTATCAGTACTGGAGGAACATCGATGATGCCGATGTTATTAAATGCCTGAAGCTTCTGACATTCCTACCGATGGATGAGATAAACAGGCTGGCACAGCTCAGATTTGAGCAACTCAACGAGGCCAAAAAGATACTGGCCTATGAGGTCACGAAGCTGGTTCATGGCGAAGATGAGGCAATGAAGGCAAAACAGCTTGCAGAAGCATTGTTCGGTAAGGGCGGCAGTACAAGCGACCTTCCGACGACCCAATTTCCGGCTTCAGAGCTTGAAAACGGCATCAATATAATCGACCTGCTTCAGAAGACCGGGCTCGTACAGTCGAAGAGCGAAGCCCGCAGGCTGGTACAGCAGGGTGGTATCTACATCGACGGTACTACAGTCGGCTCAATAGATCATATGGTCGTCAGGGATTCTTTCAAAGACGGCGAACTGATTATTAAGAAGGGCAAAAAGACTTATCACAAAGTCATTATTCTGCAGTAAAGCGAAATAAAACCGTATTTGTGCTGTAAGCCGGGCAAAACTCGGACATTATACCGGAACATACTGATATCAGATCCGGTTGATTGGAGGTCTTTATTTGGAAACACTCAACGCTATATCTGAAAACCTTCAGAAAGGGAAAGCAAATGCTGTGAAGGAGCTTGTCCAGACGGCATTGGAAAAAGGTCTCTCTGCCGAAAATATCCTCAACGGAGGCCTCCTTAGCGGGATGGACATCATCGGTGCGAAATTCAAAAACAACGAGATTTATATACCGGAAGTAATGATCGCCGCAAGGGCGATGAATGCAGGAATGGAGATCCTCAGACCTGTCCTCGGCAGCAGTGGTGTCAAAGCCAGAGGGAAAATCGTGATTGGCACAGTAAAAGGCGACCTTCACGATATCGGTAAGAATCTTGTGAAAATGATGATGGATGGCAAGGGCATCGATGTCATTGACCTGGGGACCGACGTGTCAGCAGAGCGCTTCATTGCAGCCGCTGTGGAAAACGACGCCCGGATCATCGCATGTTCGGCATTGCTGACCACCACGATGCCTGAGATGAAAAAAGTAGTCGAATTGCTTGAGGAAAGAGGTTTAAGGGACAGCATCACAGTAATGATAGGCGGAGCTCCTGTCACAGAAAGCTACAGACAATCCATAGGAGCTGACATTTATACACCTGATGCCGCGTCAGCAGCAGAGGAAGCCGCCAAAGTGCTGGGATAAATACGTTGATAAAAACGGTGCCTGTCACGTCGCATAGACGCATTCATCCAACAAGATATCTGTTGGTATGTGTCTGCGTTACGGGACAGGCACCGTCGATTTGGGGACACTCCCCGGCTGCAAAAGAATACCTCCTGCAGAGGAATGCCCCGCACTATTCAGATCTCCATTATGATAGGCAGTATCATCGGCTTGCGCTTCGTTTTTTCATACAGATACTCCCTGAGGTCATTCTTTATGACGCTCTTTTTGGTAGCCCAGTCATTGGCTCTTTTGCCATCCAGCCTTGACAGCGTCTTCTTTATGATCTCACGGGCATCTTCCATCAGATCTTCTGATTCCCTGACATATACAAAACCTCTGGAAATAATATCAGGTCCTGCAATGATCTGCCCTGACGCTTTTTCCGTCGTGATGACCACAACGATCAGTCCGTCCTGTGACAACAGCTTCCTGTCCCTGAGCACGATGCTGCCCACATCGCCCACACCCAGGCCATCCACCAGCACCCTGCCCGATGTGACACTTCCGTTGATCTTCGCTGAATTGTGACTCAGCTCGAGCACCTGTCCTATCTCCATCACGAAGATGTTTTCAGGCGGCATACCCATCCTGGCGGCCAGATTGGCATGCTGCTTGAGGTGCCTGTATTCACCATGTACAGGTACGAAGAACTTCGGCCTGACCAGATTGTGTATCAGCTTCAGTTCTTCCTGGCAGGCATGGCCAGACACATGTACATCCGCCAGTGTTTCATATATGACGTCTGCACCCTTTTTGAACAGTTCATCGATGACCCTGAATATGGATTTCTCATTGCCCGGTATGGGTGATGCAGAAATGATGATAAGGTCACTGGGTTCGATCTCCACTTTTTTGTGTTCATTGACGGCCATCCTTGACAAAGCTGACATCGGTTCACCCTGGCTGCCGGTCGTTATGACGACCATCTTCTCAGGGGGGTACTTGTCGATCATATCCACGTCTACCAGAGTACCCTCGGGTACATTGAGATATCCCAGTTCTATGGCCACATTAACAACATTCACCATGCTCCTGCCTACGACGGTCACTTTTCTGTTGAATTTGCAGGCAGCATCTATCACCTGTTGGATCCTGTGGACATTTGATGCGAAGCTTGCCACAATGATCCTGCTTTTTGCATCCATGAAAATGTCCTCAAATGTCTCACCGACAGTCCTTTCAGACATCGTATAGCCAGGACGCTCTGCATTCGTACTGTCTCCCATGAGCAACAGCACGCCCTTCCTGCCCAGCTCTGCAAGCCGTGCAAGATCGGTCGTCTCGCCTTCGATCGGCGTGTAGTCGATCTTGAAGTCAGACGTGTGGACGACGACGCCCACAGGAGTATGCAGGGCCAGGGCGACAGAATCGGCAATGCTGTGGGTGGTCCTTATGAATTCGATCTTAAATGCACCCAGCCGGATAGTTTCCCCCGGTTCCACATCGACCAGCTTCGCCATCGACAGTATCCTGTGCTCCTCCAGCTTATACTTGAGCAATCCAAGAGTCAGCCTTGTCCCATATACGGGCACATTTATCTCCTTCAGGAAATAAGGCATCGCACCTATATGATCTTCGTGACCATGTGTCAGTATGACTGCTCTGACTTTATCTCTGTTCTTTATCAAATAAGATATGTCAGGTATAACATGATCTATACCGAGCATATCGTCTTCAGGAAATGAAAGACCACAATCGACTACCACTATTTCATCTCCATACTCGAAAACAGTCATGTTCTTTCCTATTTCCTGCAATCCTCCCAGGGGGATCACTTTCAGCTTTTGTTTGTTTTTTGCCACGATCTAACCTCCATAAAAACTCATATTTCTTATTGATAATTCCGTCCGTTAAGAATATTTTCAACAATTCAGTTGGCAATATGTATAAGGGAATGCATTGCATCACCGGATACAAACCACGTACATGAACATGTACATTCTCAAACAGCTCCGGTCTGTACAGAATCCGGCCTGAACGGATCCGGCCGCTCCATGTCGCTGCCAGAATATCACTTAACCTATTATAGCATTACAAACAATATTTGCAAAATACTTCTTTACCATTATGATGTACAGTTTTTCACTTCAAAATAAAAAATAGGT
>Ga0116180_1000050_pt1 | contig 97870 bp, 88 predicted proteins | sample AD_UKC073_MetaG_FD_89804 | JGI IMG/M metagenome (GOLD analysis project Ga0116180, IMG submission 89804) | Active sludge microbial communities of municipal wastewater-treating anaerobic digesters from USA - AD_UKC073_MetaG | ecosystem: Engineered > Bioreactor > Anaerobic > Digestate | place: USA... | reverse complement strand
CGTTGCGGACGACGAACAGGTCGCCGAGGCCCTTGTCGAAGATGATCTCAGCGGCGAGTCGCGAGTCGGAGCAGCCGAACAGCGCGGCGCGGGGATGCTGCGGCTCGACCGAGAGCTGGTGTCGGCGTTCGGCGTCCTGGCGGGGGTGCAGCGGTGCGCCCGTGATGAAGCGCTCGTTTCCGCGGCGCATCTCTTCCCAGACCTTGGCTGGGGTGGGGAGCGAGGCGGACTGCTCTGCCTCTGGGTACACCGGCTTTGTCATGAGGCATCCCGAATCTCGCGCACCTGCGGCGCGATCGATGAGGCGACCAGCTCGATCACGCTCGGGTCGGACGACCCGTAGATCACGACCTGGTCGGTTCCAGCGGTGGTGCTGAGGGCGAAGGAGACGTTCGCGAAGGCGGACGGGTCGTCATTGCGGTACACGGTCCACTCGACGCCCTCGATCGTGACCGTCTCGCGCGGCGGCGATGCGCTGAGGATGCGGGCGGTCCACGCGGTGTCGGCGTCGAAGCCCTGGGAGAGGCGCACGAAGCCCTCCTCGGGCACGTATGAGACGTTCCAGCTGGCGGTGCGCTCGGTGCTCGACGAGAGCCTGGCCTGGTTCACGCCCCAGTCGGTCGGCACGACCGGCACGATGGGGGTGACGTCATACTCGGCGGCGACCTCGGCGGCGACCGCGGCCACGTCGATGTCCTCGCGCTCGGGCGGCTCGGCGCGGGGCACGAACATCACCATGATGAGCACGACGCCGAGCGAGACGAGCAGCGCCCACACGAGGTTCGAGGGCGTCTTGCGCGCCTTGTAGAGGCGCGAGTTCTCGGCCTTGCGGGCGGCGGTCTCTTCGGGGGTCTCGGGGCGACCGAGTTCGGCGACCACTCGGGGCTGGCGGGCCATCAGTTCTGTGCTCCATTCGCGTCCGCGCCGTGCTGGCGGGCCGCATCGAGGCGCTCCTTGGCGCCGATCAGCCACTGCTCGCAGCGGGCCGCGAGCAGCTCGCCGCGCTCCCACAGCTCGAGGGAATGCTCCAGGGTCGGGGCGCCCTGCTCGAGCTCCGCGACCACTCGCATCAGTTCGTCGCGCGCCTGCTCGTACGAGAGCTCGGCAACATCGGGGTCAGCGGCCATGGGTTCCATCCTATCTTCGCCCGCCGGCTACTCCGGGCGCGGCGCCGTCGCGCGGGCGGCGATGCTGCCCCGCGCGAGCGCGATGACGAGCTCGGTGCCCTCGGGCGCGTCGGCGGCGTCGCGGACGATCGCGCCGCCCGCATCGCCGACCAGGTGCACGATCGCGTAGCCGCGCTCCAGGGTGTGTCGCGGCGAGAGCGCGCGCAGCGACCCGCGCAGCGCGGTCGTCTCGATCTCGGCCGTCGACAGCCGCTGGGCGAGCCGTGCGCGGCCGCGCGAGAGCGCGTACTCGAGCTCGGCATCCCGCTCGCGCAGCACGCGCTCGGGGTCGCGCAGCACCGGGCGCGAGCGCAGCTGCTCGAGCTGTGCGGCGTCGTGCGCGAGCCGGTGCGAGAGCCGCCCGGCAAGCCGCGCCCGCGCGTCGCGCACGAGCGCGAGCTGCTCGGCGACGTCCGGCACGACGCGCTTGGCTGCGTCGGTCGGCGTCGAGGCGCGCAGGTCGGCGACCTCGTCGAGCAGCGGGCGGTCGTTCTCGTGGCCGATCGCGCTGACGACGGGGGTGGATGCCGCGGCCACCGCGCGCAGCAGCCGCTCGTCGCTGAACCCGAGCAGGTGCTGGAAGTCGCCGCCGCCTCGGGCGATGATGATCACGTCGACCTCGGGGTCGGCGTCGAGATCGGCCAGCGCGGCGAGCACCTCGGGAACCACGCGCTCACCCTGCACGGCGGTGTGGCGCACCTCGAACGCGACGCTCGGCCAGCGCAGCTGCGCGTTGCGCAGCACGTCCTTCTCGGCGTCGCTGTGCTGCCCGGTGATGAGCCCGACGCGCTGGGGGAGGAAGGGGAGCGGCCGCTTGCGGGCCGCATCGAACAGGCCCTCGCCGCGCAGCTGCGCGCGCAGGCGCTCGAGCTTCTCGAGCAGGTCGCCGAGCCCCACGTGTCGCATGCTCGAGACCACGAAGCTGAGGTCGCCGCCCTTGACCCAGTACTCGGGCTTGACGCATGCGATCACCCGGTCGCCGCGCTTGAGGTCGGCCGGGATGCGGTTTCGCACGCTCGACCAGATCCGGATGCTGATGGTCGCGTCGCCGTCGATGTCGCGCAGCTTGGCGTAGGTGCCGACGTTGCGCACGTTCCACTCGGTGAGCTCGCCCTCGACCCACGCCGTGCCGAGCCGGGCGATCCAGTCGCGCATCGCGCCGCCCAGGGTGTCGATGCGGCAGGGGGCCTCCGGGGTGGAGTCGCGCGGCGAGATGGGGGCGCCGGGCGCGCGGGACGTGCGCGCGGCCTGCGGGAGCGTCATCGCACAGTCCTTTCGGAGAGAGTTCGGGTGGTCGCGGCTAGACTCGAGGGGTGAGCCAATCCACCGTTGTCAGTCTTCCCGTGCCCCGGATTCCCGGGCGTCGCGGGCTTCTCAAGGATAACCAGGTCGACGGACACCGAAAGGTGCTGCTCGCCGCGCCCCGGGGCTACTGCGCGGGCGTGGACCGCGCGGTCATCGCCGTCGAGAAGGCCCTCGAGCGCTACGGCGCGCCCGTGTACGTGCGCAAGCAGATCGTGCACAACATCCACGTCGTCACCGAGCTCGAGCAGGCCGGCGCGATCTTCGTCGAGGAGGTCGACGAGGTGCCCGAGGGCGCGCACGTCGTGTTCAGCGCGCACGGGGTCTCGCCGGCGGTCGTCGCCGCGGCATCCGATCGCGGCCTGCAGGCCATCGACGCGACCTGCCCGCTGGTGACCAAGGTGCACCGCGAGGCGGTGCGCTTCGCTCGCGACGACTTCGAGATCCTGCTGATCGGGCACGACGGCCACGAGGAGGTCGAGGGCACCGCGGGCGAGGCGCCCGACCACGTCACCGTCGTGAACAACCCGGACGAGGCCGACACCGTGGTCGTGAAAGACCCGAGCAAGGTCGTCTGGCTCTCGCAGACCACGCTCTCGGTCGACGAGACCATGGAGACGGTGCGTCGCCTGCGCGAGCGCTTCCCGCTGCTGCAGGATCCGCCGTCGGACGACATCTGCTACGCCACGCAGAACCGCCAGGTGGCGATCAAGAAGATCGCCCCGGACGCCGACCTCGTCATCGTGGTGGGCTCTGCCAACAGCTCGAACAGCGTGCGGCTCGTGGAGGTCGCGCTCGAGTACGGCGCCCGCGCCGCATACCGCGTCGACTACGCGCACGAGGTCAAGCAGGAATGGCTCGAGGGCGTGCGCACGATCGGTGTGACCAGCGGCGCATCGGTGCCCGAGGTGCTGGTTCAGGAGCTGCTCGAAGACCTCGCCGGCGCCGGATTCGCCGACGTCGTGCCGGTGAAGACGGCCGAGGAAGACCTGCAGTTCTCGCTCCCCAAGGAGCTGCGCAAGGACGCCAGCGGGCGCACTGACGCCCGCGCGCTCGGCGGCCGGGTCTCGCATGACTGACGGCCGGGAGCGCCCCGAGTTCGGGGAGTACGCGACCCCGGAGGAGCAGCAGGCGCTGCGCATGCCGCTCGACCCGCGCGCGTCGCACGACCCGAGCGCGCCGCTCGCGCAGCTCGCGTCGATGGAGAACGCGAACTACACGCCGCTCCCGCCGGCCGCGGCGCCCGGCATGCCGGATGCCCCTCCGGCCCCGGCCCGACGCGGGGGGCTCGCGAATCGCATCGTCACGCTCGCGCTGCTCGCGTACGGGCTCGTCTCCGTGCTGACCACCATCCCGCGCTACCTCGACTTCGCGTCGCTCGCCAACGAGGCCTTCCAGATGGCGGGCATTCCGGGCGAGTTCAGCAACTTCGCGCAGGGCTCCACCATGGGCACGGCCGCGGCGTTCATCCTCGCCGTCGGCTTCGCGCTGACGGCCTGGGTCGCCATCCGGCGCCTGCGCCGCGGGCAGCGGGCGTGGTGGGTGCCGATCGTGGGCTCCCTCGTCGTGAACATCCCGGTCGTGATCTGCCTCATGACCGCGCTCATGAACGACCCCGCGATGATCGACTACGCCTCGCTGGTCGGCGCGTAGCGCGCCGGACGCGGGCACACCGCAACGCGCAGGCGGGGCCGGGATGCAGCATCCCGGCCCCGCCTGCGCGTTCGCGCGTCGACGTCTACGACTGCGACTTGCCGGCCGAGCCGAGCTGGCTGGTCGCCTCGGCGACGCGGGCCGCCATCGCCGTCTCGGCCTTCTTGCCCCACGAGCGCGGGTCATAGACCTTCTTGTTGCCGACCTCGCCGTCGATCTTGAGGAAGCCGTCGTACTCGCGCAGCACCGAGTCGGCGACGCTGCGGCTGAAGGCGTACTGGGTGTCGGTGTCGACGTTCATCTTGACGACGCCGTTGCGCACCGCGATGGCGATCTCCTCGTCGCTCGAGCCGCTGCCGCCGTGGAAGACGAGGTCGAGGGGGTTGGCCGCGGTGCCGTACTTGGCCTGCAGCGCGGTCTGGATCTCGCCCAGCAGCTCGGGGCGCAGCTTCACGTTGCCGGGCTTGTACACGCCGTGCACGTTGCCGAAGGTGAGCGCCGCCATGTACCGGCCCTGCTCCCCGAGGCCAAGGGCCTCGACCATCTCGATCGCGTCTTCGAGGGTCGTGTAGAGGTGCTCGTTGATCTCGTGGGCGACGCCGTCCTCCTCGCCGCCGACGACGCCGATCTCGACCTCGAGGATCGAGTTGATCGCCTTCATGCGGGGGAGGAGCTCGCGCGCGATGGCGAGGTTCTCGCCCATGGGCACGGCCGAGCCATCCCACATGTGCGACTGGAAGATCGGGTTGCCGCCGGCGCGGACCTGCGCCTCGGACGCCTCGATGAGCGGGTGCACGAAGCCGGCCAGCGCATCCTTCGGGCAGTGGTCGGTGTGCAGGGCGACGGTGATCGGGTAGTTCTTGGCCGCCTCGTGCACGAACGCGGCGAACGCGAGCGCGCCGGACGCGCGGTTCTTCACCGTGTGGCCGGCGAAGTAGTCGGCGCCGCCGGTGCTCACCTGGATGATGCCGTCGGAACCCGCCTCGGTGAGCCCCTGCAGCACCGCGTTGACGGTCTGCGAGCTCGACACGTTGATCGCCGGATACGCGAATCCGCCGCGCTTGGCCCGGTCGAGCATCTCGGCATACTGTTCGGGGGTGGCGATGGGCATGTGCGCTCCTTGGACTCGGGTGGCGCGCGATGCCTTGCGCCAGGACGACGTGTGCTCCACTCTACTGAGCGCGGATGCCTCGGGCACGGTGCGCGCCGGATTCCAAGGCGAATTCGGCTTAGCAATGTCATAAGAACCGCGCTTTTTTCGCGGCGCTCGGCCCGATAGAGCGCGGGTTCCTTGCGATACGCCGATACGATTGAGCAATGGTGAGCTTGACCGGAGACATGAACCCCCTGCACCCCGACCGCAACATCGCGTTGGAGCTGGTGCGGGCAACCGAGGCGGCCGCGATCCGCGCCGTCCCGTTCATCGGTCGGGGCGACAAGCTCGCGGCCGACGGTGCGGCGGTGGACGCGATGCGCGCGTTCCTGCACACGGTCGGCATCGACGGCCAGATCGTCATCGGCGAGGGCGAGAAGGACGAAGCCCCCATGCTCTTCAACGGCGAGGCCGTCGGCAACGGCCGCGGTCCGGAGTGCGACATCGCGGTCGACCCGATCGACGGCACCTCGCTCACCGCCGAGGGTCGCCAGAACGCGCTCTCGGTGATCGCGGTCAGCGACCGCGGCACGATGCTGGATGCCTCGAGCGTCTTCTACATGGACAAGATCGTCACCGGACCCGCGGGCGTCGGCGTCGTCGACATCCGCAAGCCCGTCGGCGAGAACATCCGCGCGCTCGCCGCGGCCATGGGCAAGCCCGTCGACCAGATCGTGGTCTCGGTGCTGAACCGCCCGCGGCACGAGCAGCTCATCGCCGACATCCGCGCGGCGGGTGCGGGCACGCGCCTGATGAGCGACGGCGACGTGGCCGGCGGCATCAACGCGGCCCGCTTCAACGCACCCACCGATATGTGCATCGGCATCGGCGGCAGCCCGGAGGGCATCGTCACCGCGTGCGCGATCAAGGCGCTCGGCGGCCACATCCAGGGCCGCATGTGGCCGCGCGACGACGCCGAGCGTCAGCGGGGCATCGATGCGGGGCTGAAGATGGACTACGTCTACGAGGCCGACGAGCTGGTCAAGGGCAATAACACGATCTTCGTCGCGACCGGCGTGACCGACGGCCAGCTGGTCTCGGGCGTGCGTCGCGAGGGCAACTGGGTGCACACCGAGAGCATCGTGCTGCGCGGCGCGTCCGGCACGCTGCGGCGCATCTCATCGGAGCACCTGCTCACCAAGTGGGGCTGACGCGCCCCTCGCACACCCCGCACCCGTCCCGGCCGGGTGGCCTCGGCGCGCCTCATTTGCGAGAATGAGGAAGCCTGTCATCGTCGACGGTGTCTGCAGCCTTCCGCTGCAGCAGCCAAACTCCCGTCACAACAGCCCAGGAGGCGAGTGCGAATGACCACTCCGATGTCGAACGCGGCGCCCGCGACCGGTGCGCAGGCAGTGGTCGAGAACGCCATGGATCCCGCGCGTCGTCCCGACGTGCTGTTCCGTGTGCGCCGCGACGCCGAGCATCAGCGCAGCGTGTGGTGGAACATCGGCGCGTTCGTCGTGGTCTCGGGCGCCATCGTGGCGCTGATGAGCCTCGTCCCCGGAGGCTTCTAGCCCCGGCGTGGTCCATCGCGGCGAGGCGGCGCTCCGGCTGCGCGGCCCAGTCGCTCAGTCGAGCCGCTCGCGCAGCGCACCCAGGTCGGCGAGCTGCTCGGGCTGTTCGAACTCCCGCGCCGCCAGCGGGCGCGGCGCCTCGTGGATCGGCTGCGGCTCGGCCAGGAGCGCGAGCTTGGTCTCGTCGACGCCGGGAAACTGTCGCGCGGTGACGAGCACCCGTGACTCGAGCGAGTTGGCGAAGCTGTTGTAGCTCGCGACCGTGCGCTCGATCGCCCGGCGCAGGCCCTCGGCGTGCCCGGCCATCGTGCCGAGCCGCTGATAGAGCGTGTTGCCGAGTTCGTAGAGCCGCTTCGCCTCGGTCGAGACGTCCTGCTGCGTCCACGTGTAGGCGACGGTCTTCAGCACGGCCCAGAGGTTGACGGGCGAGGCCAGCGCCACCCGCTTGCCGAACGCATGATCCAGCAGGGCGGGGTCTTCTTCGAGCGCGGATGACAGCAGCGACTCGCTCGGGATGAAGCAGACGACGAACTCGGGGCTCGCGGCGAAGCCCTCCCAGTACTGCTTCTTGGCGAGTGCGTCGACGTGCGCGCGGACCGCGCGCACGTGGCGGCCCAGGAGCTCCTTGCGGCGGGCGCCCTCCTCGCCGCTCGCGGTGACCGGGATCTGGCTGGCCTCGATGTAGTGCTCGAGCGGCGCCTTCGCGTCGACCGCGATCGTCTTGCCGCCGGGCAGCTTGATCACCATGTCGGGGCGGCCGGCGCCGGCGTCCGTGCTGATCGACGCCTGGGTGTCGAAGTCGACGTAGCGGGTGAGTCCGGCGGCCTCCACGACGCGGCGTAGCTGCGTCTCGCCCCACACACCCCGCGTGCTGTTCGAGCGGAGCGCGCTCGCGAGCGACTCGGTCGTCACTCGCAGCTGCTCGTCGGAGCGCTGCGCCTGCTTGAGCTGCTCCGCCAGCGTGCCGTACTGCTGGCTGCGCTGCCGCTCGAGCTCCGAGATCTTCTCCTGCATCGTCGTGAGCGTCTCGCGTACCGGGCTGAGGGCCTGCAGCACGGCGTGCTCGCGGCGCTCCGCCTCTGCGCGCTCCGCCTGGTCGGCCCGCTGCTGCGCGAGCAGGTCCTGCCGCTGGGCCGCGGCATCCGCCAGTCGCGCACGCAGCTCGTCGGTGGTCGAGTACAGCCCTGCGAGGTCGGCCTGCAGCGCCGCGCGCAGCTCGGCTTCGCCCGCGAGCGCGGCGGCGTGCGCGGTGTCGCGCTCGGCCAGCGCGAGGGTGAGGTCGAGCTCATGGCGCGCCGCGCCGGTCTCGGTGCGCCCGCGCAGGAGCGAGCCCGCGAGAAAGCCCGCGATGAGGGCGATGACCCCTACGACGACAGTGGTTGCGACATCCATGCCGCCATGCTCACACGAGCCTCAGACATTCGCCTTCTCGGGCGCGGCGATGCGGCCGATGCGCAGCGAGAGCGCGTCGGCGAGGGCCGCGAGATCGGCCGCGGCGTGCCGCCTCGCGGCGTCGATCATGATGCGGGCGCAGGCCTCGGCATCGGCGAGCGCGTCGTGGTGCGCGAACTCGGTGAACCCGGCGGCGGCTGCCGCCATCGGCAGGCGATACGAGTCGAGCTCGTACGTCTTGCGGGCGACCTGCAGGCTGCAGAAGTAGTCATAGGGCGGGCAGGCGTCGCCGGTGGCCTCGCATGCGCGGCGCAGGACGCTCGTGTCGAACCCGGCGTTGTGGGCTACCAGCGTGTCGTCGCCGATGAAGGCGGTGAGCGCGGGCAGCTGGGCACTCCAGCCGGGCGCGCGCTCGACGTCGCGTGCGGTCAGGCCGTGGATGCGCGTGTTCCACTCCAGAAACTCGTCGTGCCCGGGCGGCGGCTGGATCAGCCACCCGGCCCGCTCGGCGACCTGGCCGTCGCGCACCCGCACGAGGCCGACGCTGCAGGCGGAGGCGGCAGAAGAGTTCGCCGTTTCAAAGTCGATCGCGGTGAAGTCCACAGGCACCCGTCAACTCTCGCCCCGGCGCTGTGGCCGGGCGGCACGGCACGCCGCGCGGCATCGGATCGGCCGGCCGCTCGCGCTCGCCGTCCTGCCGGCCGCCGGGCGCGGCGCCTAGGGTGGGGGCATGTCCAGTGACAGAATCGGCGAGATGGCGACGTCGTTCGGCCGCGCGGCCGCAAGCTACGAGGCCGGGCGGCCGGGGTATCCGCCAGCCGCCGTCGAATGGATGCTGCAGCCCGCCGCCGCGGCATCCACCCGGGGCCTGCGCGTCACCGATGTCGGTGCCGGGACGGGCAAGCTCACGCGTGCGCTGCTCGCGTGCGACCCCGGCGTGCCGCTCGATGTCGTCGCGATCGATCCCGACCCGCTGATGCTCGAGGCGCTCGCCGCGTCGATCCCGGGGGTGCCGACGGCGCCCGGAACCGCCGAGCGGCTGCCGCTCGACGACGCGAGCGTCGACGCGATCGTGCTCGGCCAGGCCTGGCACTGGGTCGACCCCGAGGCCGGGGCGCTCGAGACCGCGCGGGCGCTGCGCCCCGGCGGCGTGCTCGGGCTCGTGTGGAACATCCGGGATGCGCAGGTGCCGTGGGTTGCGCGCATGACCGCGATCATGCACCGCAGCAACGCCGAGGCGCTGCTCGACGCAGGCGGGCCGCGGGTGCTCGCGCCGTTCGGCGCGCTCGAGACGGCGAGCTTCTCGTGGTCGCGCCCGATGACGGCCGACGCGCTCATCGAGATGGCGCGCTCGCGCAGCTACCTGATCACGGCGTCGGCGGGGGAGCGCGCCCGCATCGAGGCCGAGCTGCGTGCGCTCTTCGGCACGCTGCCCGCGCTGCGCGATGGCGGCGCGATCGAGCTGCCCTACCGGACGCACGCGTTCCGGGCCGTCCGCCCCTGAGCGACGAGCTGCGCACCGCGAGCCGCGCCCCTGGGCGGCGACGGCTCGCGCCCCACGTAGAATGAACCCTCGTGGCTCTTACTATCGGCATCGTCGGCCTGCCCAACGTCGGCAAGTCCACCCTCTTCAACGCGCTCACGCGCAACAACGTGCTCGCCGCGAACTACCCGTTCGCGACCATCGAGCCGAACGTCGGCGTCGTGAACCTGCCCGACCCGCGGCTCGCAAAGCTCGCCGAGGTGTTCGGCAGCGAGCGGATCCTGCCCGCGACCGTGTCGTTCGTCGACATCGCCGGCATCGTGCGCGGCGCGAGCGAGGGTGAGGGCCTGGGCAACCAGTTCCTCGCGAACATCCGCGAGGCCGACGCGATCGCGCAGGTGGTGCGCGGCTTCACCGACGACGACGTCGTCCACGTCGACGGCAGCGTCAACCCCAAGAACGACCTCGAGACGATCAACGCCGAGCTCATGCTCGCCGATCTGCAGACCCTCGAGAAGGCGCTCCCGCGCTACGAGAAAGACACCAAGGGCAAGCGGATCGATCCCGCGGTGCTTCCTGCGGCCATCGCCGCGAAGGATGCGCTCGAGCGCGGCGTGCTGCTCTCGGCCGCGGGCGTCGACCTCGAGCCGATCCGCGAGCTCGGCCTGATGACCGCGAAGCCCTATATCTACGTCTTCAACGTCGACGAGGCCGTGTTGACGGATGCCTCGCGCAAGGCGGAGCTCGCCGCGCTGGTTGCACCCGCCCAGGCGATCTTCCTCGACGCGAAGATCGAGTCGGAGCTGATCGACCTCGATCCGGAAGATGCCGCAGAGCTGCTGGCATCGACCGGTCAGGACGAGTCCGGCATCGACCAGCTCGCCCGCATCGGCTTCGACACGCTCGGCCTGCAGACGTACCTGACGGCCGGCCCGAAGGAGGCGCGCGCCTGGACGATCGGCAAGGGCTGGAAGGCACCAGCCGCCGCAGGCGTGATCCACACCGACTTCGAGAAGGGCTTCATCAAGGCTGAGGTCATCTCGTTCGCCGATTTGATCGAGACCGGCTCGGTGCTCGAGGCCCGCGCCAAGGGCAAGGCGCGGCTCGAGGGCAAGGACTACGTCATGCAGGATGGCGACGTGGTGGAGTTCCGTTTCAACGTCTGATCTGAGGCACGCCGAGAGTCAGCGGGTGATGCCGCGACGGACGGCTTGAAGCGTCGACTCGGGCGAATCGTTGAAGCAGAGCCGACTACGGGGCTGAAGGTCCATCACCGCATTGACCGCCCGTTCGAAGATCTCCGTGTACTCGTGGGAAGTGCGCAGCCCGGATCCGATCTCGACGACATCGAACGTGCTTCGTGCGAGGCAGGCGCGAACCTGGTCATCTGCAGCATCGGGATCGTCCTGCACATGGCAGGTCACCACATCGAAACCGCTATCCGGCAGAGCGGATTCGGCTGCGCCGATACGGGCTCGGAGCTGCTCGGCAGTTTGCCCGGGGTACGGCGAGAAGTCGACCAGAGCCGGGTCGATCCCGACCAGGAGTACGCGCGTGCCAGTCATTCTCCCGACCTTTCCGCAGTCGTCCAGGTGCGTCAATACGTACGCCCTTGTGGCCGTACTCGAGGACTGCGGCAGATGCCTGTCTGTGACGGAACGCGGTGGAGTTCCGTTTCACCGTCTGAGCACTCGACGGACCGCATCCAGGGTGGTCTCGGGCGAATCGTTGAAGCAGAGCGGTGTGCCCGCTCGGAGAGCGATGATCGTGTTGACAACCCGCTCAAAGGCCGGGGTGTCGTCGTGGGAAGCTCGAAGTCACGACCCGATTTCGATCACGTCGTAGCGCTGATCCGTCAGGGCCTCGCGCACCGCGCGCTCGGCACCCGCGGGGTCGTTGGGCGCCTGACACGGGATCACAGCAAAGCCCTCACGGCGCAAGTCCGTTTCGGCTGCGGCGATGCGTGAATGCAGCGTGTCCGCGCTCTGGCCCGGCCACGCGGAGAAGTCGACGACTGTCGGGTCCGACTTGGAGAACGCGCTGCGAGTCCATGCCCTCAAGATGCCCACCGGTGTCGGCATCGGACTGGTGGTGCCCAATCCGCTCATGCCTATCCGTAACGCAGCCCGGCGGAGTTCAGGCTTAACGTCTAGCGTTAATAACGCTCTCCGTTATATTATGCTCGTGTGATCAGATCGTTCGGGAGCAAGATGACCGAACGTCTGTGGCGTCGTGAGCGCGTGCCATCGATCGATCCTCGGATCCACTCGGTTGCACTGCGGAAGCTGCGTCACGTGGGATCCGCTGAGTCGCTCGATGACCTTCGAGTCCCGCCAGGCAATCGGCTCGAAGCCTTGAAGGGCGATCGTGCCGGTCAACACAGCATCAGAGTCAATGACCAGTGGCGGATCTGCTTTAGGTGGAGCGATGCTGGGCCAGAGGAGGTGGAGATCGTTGACTACCACTGACAAGATTCCCCCGATTCACCCGGGTGAGGTGCTTATGGAGGACTTCATCAAGGGTTTCGAGATCACGCAGAACAAGCTGGCTGTCGCCATCGGTGTGCCGCCGCGTCGGATCAATGAGATCGTGCACGGCAAGCGGGGGATCACCGCGGACACTGCACTGCGGCTTGCTCAGTACTTCGGCACGTCGGCGGCGTTTTGGATCAACCTGCAGAGCCACTATGAGCTCGACCGCGCGGAGGATATCGCGGGAGATGAGATCTCTTCGATCTCGCCGCTGAAGATCGCGTGACCGGGCACCTCATCGTGATCTCTGGGGCTTCCCGGCGTCGGGAAGACCAGCATCGCCGAGATCGTCGCTGCGCGCACAAGGTCGGTCCACCTCTCGATCGATGCGGTCGAGGAGTCGATTCTTGCCTCTGGCTTGCCCCGAGGGCGGCAGGTCGGAGTGGCTGCGTACGAGGCTACGCGTGCGATGGCCGAGCAGAATCTGCGGCTCGGCCACGATGTCGACGTTGACGCGGTCAACGACAGTGCGCCGGCTCGGGACAGTGCGCGAGGCGACGTCTGAACGTCGACCACCAACGCGTCCACAGTCTTGACGACGGGTCAGTCGGGAGCTGGCGCTATCGTTTTGCGCATCACGGTCTTGTGCATGCCGATGTGGCGTTCGAACGTGAATCCTGCCTTCTCAAACATGGCCCGCGTGCCGTTGTGGAGGAACGACGACGAGGTCTTCTTGCCCGGAACCAGTTCGTTGGGGAATGAGACGACTTCGCCGCCGCCAGCCTTGGCGATCAAATCGAGCGCGCCGTCCAGTGCCTCCCGGGCTACTCCCGAGCGCCGATGGTCGCGGTCGACGAAGAAGCAGGTGATTCGCCACGGCGCTGGGTTCTTCTCGCCGGCGTCGTACTGTTTGCGGTGATAAATGTTCGGCAGCTCGAGCGGGCTGCCATACTCGCACCATGCGATCGCGTCTTCGCCGTCGAAGACCAGTGCAGCGTGTGCGACTCCCTCGCCCACGAGGCGCTGCTTGAAGGTCGGCCCATCACACTCCCGCTTGATGGTGCGCTCAGTGTCGCCGTGGAAGTACGAGCAATAGCATCCGCCCCAAACTCCGTTGTGCTTGTTCGCGAGAGCGAGCCAGGAAGGGAAGGTTTCGACGGTAAGCGGTTTGATCACGTGCGTCGTGGTCACTGCGATTCACCGCCCCACGTGTCAGTTAAGGACGCGATATCGACCCGGTGGTCATCTGTGGATGCGAGAGGCCACCGGTCCTCATTCATCCCTCGGTCGTTCGCGTGGCGTGGTCGGCACCCGTCGAGTTCGGACGCGAAGGTGCCCACCTCCTCGAGATCCATCTGCCGATGCTACGACGATGCCGAAGCTTTTGACAGGGGTTCACGGTGACGGCGTCCCCGCCGAACGGTCGGCGCGTGGCTCGTCGAGCTGGACCTGGCGCTTCGCGTTGTAGTGTCGGCTCATGTCGGGTGGCGGTGGGGTGGTGACCGCGCTTCGCGATGCGGTGTTCGGGCCCCAGCGAATTGGCGCCCTGGTTCTGGCAGGTATCCTCGCCCTCGCCCTCGCCCTGACGGGATGCAGCGCGGAGTATGACGGTGTGCTCTGGCGCCAGATGGACGCCGCCGAGAGCACGTTCTATGAGCCGTTCAGGGAACTTCGCGATCGTTCGGCTTCCTCCGACGACGTGATCGCGGCCATACAATCCGACACGTATTGGGCCGGCAGGGCGACACCTGACGCCCTCACCACGGCTGAAGCGGCGGCGGTCACCTACCATCTCCGTGCCGACGGGCTTGACGGAAGCGGCGACGGCGAGTTGGCGTTCGACACGCTGGTCTACTCGGGGATCCGTGATCCCGCCACGCCGCGCGAGCTCCGCGGAGGGGGCACTGGAGGCCGGTATTCGGGTCCCACCGCGGTGTACACCTGCTTCACGATCCGGGTGTCATTCACGGACGATCGTATGACTGGCTGGCTTCGGGACTGGGCTGATCCGGGACTTCCTTGCCCCGACAGCTTGGTCGCCGCTCTCGATGCCGGGGCACGCTACGTGGCTGTCGCTGAGTTCGATGGGTAAGCGGCGTGGCACCTGCCATCCTCCTCGTGGCGCGGTTCACATGCGGAATACGATGGGCGAATGACCGGTCTGACGCCGTACCTGCACTTTCCCGGCTCGGCCCGCGATGCCCTCGCCTTCTACCAGCGTGTCTTCGGTGGGGAGCTCGTGCTCAACACCTACGCGGATTTCGGCCGCACCGACGGCCCCGGGGAATCGATCGCGCACGGCATGCTCCAAGGGCGCGTCGAGCTCTTCGCGGCCGATGCCGGGCCTGGCGAGGAGACCCTCGCGATTCGGGGCGTCATGTTCTCGCTGCTCGGCACGGCCGAACCCACGGAGCTCGCGTCATGGTTCGCCGCGCTGGCGCGCGGCGGGCGGATCGTCGACCCGCTGCAGGCACGCCCGTGGGGCGATCACGATGGGACGGTGGTCGACCGCTTCGGCGTGACCTGGCTCATCGGCTACGCGGTGTGACAGGAGCGCGTTCGTCGCTCGGCCCGCGCGCGAAGGGCTCAGCAGGATGCCGCATCCGTCTCTTCTGCGCCGACGGGCGTCGCTGTGAACCACCGCTATCGTCAGAACCATGCCCATGCACCCTCGTTTCGCGATGCCGAAGCCGGTTCGAATCACCGGTCGCACGTCGAGCATCACCAACTCGTTCGTGAACGGCATCATCCCCGTGATCTGGCCGAGCGAGGCGCAGATCGATCAGGCGCTGCGCGTGCTGGGCATGGACGAGGTCGCCTGCGCGTACTGCGGCGGGGATGCGAGCGAGTGGGACCACTTTCGCCCGCTGGTGGTCAACAAGGAGCCCACCGGGTACGTCTCGGAGATTCACAACCTGGTGCCCGCCTGCGGCAAGTGCAACCAGAGCAAGGGAAATCGGGAATGGCGCGAGTGGCTCTTCAGCTCGGCTCGGCTGTCGCCGCGCACCCGAGGCGTCGAAGGCCTCGAGGAGCGGGCTGCGCGTCTCGAGGACTTCGAGCGGTGGGGATCGCCGACTCGGGTCGACTTCGAGGCGCTCGTGGGCGCCGAGCTGTGGGAGCAGCACTGGCGCAACCATGCGGCGATCGTGGCGCTCATGCGCGAGGCGGAGCAGACGGCCGACGCGATTCGCACGCGGATCGCCGGCATCGGGCACATCGCTTGACGAAATGGAAAGTACTCGCAGTGGTGGCACGAGGCGCTCCTCAGCCTCGCGGGCCCGCTCTTCGCCCTCGTCACGTCGGAGACGCTACGGGCGTTCGAGGGCGGCGGCACGTGGGCGTTCCTCCCGGGCATCGCGATCACGCTGCTCACGATTCTCGTCATGGTCGACCAGCGCAAGCGGCGCGGAGTGACGCCCAGGGGCAAAGCCCCTCTCGAGCTTCGAGCGGTGTTCCGCTGGTACTACGTCGGGGCTGCGCTGGTGCTCGTGGGCATCGCGGTGCTGGCGATGAACACATCGCCCTGGCTGAGCCTGCCGGTGAGCTATGTCGCCTGCCTCGGCGGGCTCATGTGGTTCGGGGCGGCGTATGAGCGAGCGGCCGCTCGTGTTCGGGCCCGGCTGGCATGAATTTCGGCCTCGACCCCGTCATGCACGCGCCCAAACGGCTCGCGCTCATGGCGCTGCTCGCGCACGCCCAGGACGCGGACTTCGGATTCGTCCGTGAAGCGCTCGCCGTCAGCGACTCCGATCTCTCGAAGCAGGCATCCGCACTCGCGGAGGCCGGGTATATCTCCATCGGCAAGTCCGGTCGTGGGCGCGGTGCGACGACGAGCTACCGCATCACCGAGGTGGGGCGTGGCGCCTACCAACGCCACAAGGCGGCGATCGAAGCGCTCCTCGCAGGCGCTCCGTTCAACCCCGCGGCTGAGGAAGCGCGCTCCGGCGACTGAGCCTTCGCGAGGGTTCGATGCCCTGAAGCGGCTGGGACCGCGCGAGGCGGCTATTCTCGCGGGGTGCCTGCTCCATTCGATTCCGCACCCGACCCGGCTTCCGTCTCGCTGGAGGGGCGGGTCTTCGGTGGGGTGAGCAACGCGAGCACCGGTCAGGTCGGCTCGGCCACGCGATTCCGCTACCACGAGGATGGTGCGGTCATCTGGGCCGAGTATGACGGTGGCGAGATCGTGCGCGGCTACCTCGTGGGCACACGCGATGGCGCGCGGCTCTCGTTCCGCTACGTGCACCTCGCGACGGGCGGTGCGACCGCGAGCGGCGTCTGCGAGAGCACGATCCGCGTGCTCGACGACGGGCGCGTTCGGTTCGAGGAGTCCTGGGCATGGGAGTCTCGCCCGGAGACCGGCACGAGCGTCGTCGAAGAGCTCGCGTGACGCCAGGCGTCCGACATATCGGTCGAGCCGTGCCGTGGGCGCGACTGATGGCGCGTAGCATCCACTCGTGAGTGAACGGAGCGGTATCCGCGCAACGGCGACGACGGCGGCGGCGGTGACGCCGATGCGCGAGGCCATCGCGCGCCTGTCGCCCGGATACTTCGCGCTCGTCATGGCCACCGGCATCGTGTCGATCGGGCTGCGTGACGTCGGCTTCATCGCCGCTTCGCGCGTCCTCATGTGGACAGCGATCGCCGCCTACGCGACGCTCCTCGTGCTCTACCTCGCGCGCGCGATCGCGTTTCGACACGAGGTGCTCGCCGATCTGCGCAACCCAGCGGCCGCGTTCGCGTACTTCACGGTCGTCGCGGGCACCGACGTGCTCGGCGTTCGGCTCGCGCAGGAGGGGCTGCACGCGCCCGCCGTGATCTTGTTCTGCTTCGGCACAGCACTCTGGTTCGTGTTCGGGTACGTGCTGCCCTGGCAGGTGCTGATGACGCGCGACGGCCAGCCGATCCTCGCGCGCACCAACGGCACCTGGTTCGTCTGGGCGGTGGCCAGTCAGTCGCTCGCGATCGTGATGACGCAGTGGGCACCGCTGCTGGGCGCCGAGGCGGCGCGCTGGGCGGGCGTGCTCGCGGTGCTCGCCTGGGCGGTCGGCGTGATCCTCTACGCCGTGATCGGCGTGCTCGTGCTGCTGCGGATCGTGCAGTTCGGCATCACCCCGGCCCAGTTCGACCCGTCGTACTGGGTGTCGATGGGGGCGCTCGCGATCGCGGTGGTGGCCGGTGCCGGGATCGTCGGCATGGCGCCGACGCCGATGGTCGACGCGGTGCGGCCGCTGATGGCCGCGACGGTCGCCGTCTTCTGGACGTTCTGCGCATGGCTGGTGCCGCTGCTCGTGGGTGCAGGGGTGTGGCGGCATCTCGTCCACCGGGTGCCGCTGCGCTACGAGGCCGCGCTGTGGTCGATGGTCTTCCCGCTCGGCATGTTCGCCGTGGCATCCATCGCCATGGGCCGCACCGACGCGCTGCCGATGGTCGAGCAGATCGGTCAGGTCGCGCTCATCGTCGCGGTCGTGGCGTGGGCGCTCGTGTTCGTCGGGATGCTGCAGCGCATCGGGAGCGTGCTGTGGCGGACGCTCGGCTTCAGAGCGTGACCGGCCCCACGGCGTGCTTCGCCGGGGCGCCGGCGTGAGCGCCCTTCAGCTCGACGAAGATCACGTGCGTCGGGGTGCTGCCGATGTTCTCGCCGCTGTGTCGCTGCGCGGGCAGCCACATGGCGTGGGCGGCCTGCAGCGTCACGTCGCGGGTGCCGGCGGGAGTGTGCAGCCGTCGGTCGAAGTCCGACAGCGTCACCATCACGCTGTTCGGATGGATGTGCGGTGTGGTGCGCACGCCGGGGGTGTCGGTGTAGTCGAGGACGCGAACGTGCTCGTTCTCGAACAGCACGCGGTAGTGCTCAGGGTTGCTCGCAACCGGGTCTTCGCTGTTCATGGTGCTGACGATACGCTCGCGTGCGGCACGCCGCATCGGGGAGCGATGCGGCATGCGCAGCGGGGTTTCGCGTGGCGGACGTCGTGCGTATCTTCGTCAGCGTGACCACGCTGCCTCCTCAGACCCTGCACTGGCTCCTCGACGCTGATCCCGCCATCCGATGGCAGGTCGAGCGCGATCTGCTCGGCGCGCCGGAGCGCACCTGGCTGGCCACGCGTGCGCGGGTCGCGGCCGAGGGGATCGGCGCCACGATCCTCGCGAAGCAGGATGCCGACGGGCAGTGGGCCGGCGGCGCGTACTTTCCGTCGCCCGAGTTCACGGGCGACGGCGTGATCGAGCGCCAGGCCGGCGCGCAGCCGTGGATCGCCACCACGTGGGCGCTGAAGGACCTGCGCGAGCTCGGGGTGGATGCCTCGGTGCTGGCGGGCACGGCGGAGAAGCTCGCAGCGCACAGCCGCTGGGAGTACGGCGACCTGCCGTACTGGGGCGGCGAGGTCGACGTGTGCATCAACGCGTTCACGCTCGCCACCGGCGCCTGGCTCGGGGCGGACGTCTCGGCGCTCGCCGGGTGGTTTCCGGCGCACCGCCTGGCCGACGGCGGCTGGAATTGCGAAGCCGAGGAGGGCCGCTCGGTGCGCTCATCGTTCCATTCCACGCTGAACGCCGTCATCGGGCTGCTCGCGTACGAGCGGCTGACCGGCGACGCGTCGGTGCGTGAGGCGCGGCGGGCGGGGGAGGAGTACCTTCTGGAGCGCCGGCTGCTGCGAAGCCGTTCCACGGGCGAGATGGTCGGGCCGTGGGTCACCGATTTCATCGCTCCGAACCGGTGGCAATACAGCGCGCTCGCCGCACTCGATCACTTCCGCGAGGCGTCCCTGATGGAGGGCACAGCCCCGGATCCGCGGCTCGCCGAGGCGATCGCGCTGCTGCGGGCGGCGAGGCTCGACGACGGCACCTGGCTGCAAGGGTCGGTGCACGGAGGGGCGGTGTGGGCCGAGAACGATGCGCCGGCGGGCGAGGCATCCCGATGGCTCACCCTGATGGGCACGCGGGTGCTCGACTGGTGGGATGCCGCGACCCCGAGCTGACGCGCGCCCGAGCGCATCGGCCTTCGGTGCATACCCGGGGCCACCCCGAAGGAGCGCCGAGGCGCTGTCACACGGCGCGGACCGGGATCGCGACGCCCATAGTGTGGGAGAGGTGTCAAGACTGAAATCGATTCTGATCATCGCCGGCATCCTCACGCTCGTCACCGGCTGCGCCGGCGGCGCTGTGGCCCCCGGAGCGGGGACGGATGGCGACGCCGGGGCGGCATCCACGGCGCCGGAGCCAGGCGGCAACGCCGGCGGCGCGAACGCCGGGGGAGCGCGCTTCTCGATCGACCACATCACCAGCTGCGGGCAGGTGGCGCCCATGGTGGCGACGTATATCGAGGGCCTCGCGGCCTACGATGACGAGGTCAACGAGTGGGGCGTCTACTGCCGCTGGGACATGGCTGAGGGAGAGACCGACTTCGCGAACAACCGCTCGGTGTCGGTGACGCTCACGCCGCTCGAGGCAGACGAGGTGCAGCCCGACACGAGCGTCGTCGTTCGCACCGGCGGCGAGGTCATCGATGATGCGTGGCTCGCGGAGCGCGGCGGCGTGGCCTACTCGACGGGCGTGATGACGAGCGTTGCCGGTGCCGTGTCGACGACGGTGTGGCTGCCGGGGGTCGAGGCGATGATCGGCGGAGGGAGCTGGGCCGAGATGCCCTCGCTCGATGGCCCCGCCGCGCTCGAGGCCGTGAAGGGGCTGGTGCGCGAAGCGCGCTGACGCGGCGACGCCGTGCCGAGCGCTCGCACTGGATCCGAGGATGCTGGTGGGTCAGGATGGTCGGGTGTCCGTCATTCTGATCACCGGCATCCAGGCGGCCGGCAAGTCGACCGTCGCCCAGGCGCTCGCCGAGAGCCTGCTGAACAGCGTGCACGTGCGCGGCGACCTGTTTCGCCGGATGATCGTCAACGGACGCGTCGACATGGGCCCGGCGGTGCCGGACCCGCGGGCGCTCGAGCAGCTGCGGCTGCGATACGAGCTGGCAGCCGAGACCGCCGACCGCTATGCGCAGGCCGGGTTCACCGTCGTGCTGCAAGACATCATCCTCGGTGAGGCGCTGCGCGAGATGACGGAGCGCATCGCGAGCAGGCCGCTCTCGCTCGTCGTGCTCGCGCCCTCGGCAGCGGCCGTGCGCGCACGCGACGCCGAGCGGAGGGGGGAGCGCGGCAAGGTCGCCTACAAGCCCGGCGACGAGGGGATCGCCGCGCTCGACCGCGCGCTGCGGCACGAGACGCCGCGCCTGGGCTACTGGCTCGACACCTCGGCGCTGAGCGTCGCCCAGACCGTGGCCGACATTCGGGCTCAGCTCGACGGCGCGGCCCGCATTGCATAGCCAGGTCGACGACCGGATCGGCGACCCTGGGGGTGTGCGCGCGGCCGTCTAGCCGGCCGCGCGCCGGATGTGCTCGGCGATCGTGCGCTCCGTCTCGGGCGTGAGCGCGAGCAGTGCGAACGAGGTCGTCCACATCTGCCCGTCGTCGAGCTGGGCAGCCTCCTCGAAGCCGAGCGTCGCGTATCGGCCGTCGTACTTCGAGGCCGCCTTGAAGAACACGACGACCTTGCCAGCGCCGTTCGTGTAGGCGGGAAAGCCGTACCAGGTCTTCGGCATCAGCTGCGGCGCGACCTCGCGCACGATGCGGTCGATGCCCTCGGCGAGCGTGCGATCGTCGTCGGGCATCGCCTCGATCGCCTCGCGCACGGCTTGCTCGCCCGCGGCGCGAGACTTGCCCGCCTTCTCTTGGGCGCGCAGCTCGGCCGCGCGCTGCTTGACCGCGTCGCGCTCCGCCTTCGACAGTCCGGCGCTGCTGTTCTCGGCCATGCGTGCTCCTTCGCTCGGGGGCGTGTGTGGTGCTCGGCGTGCGCCTCGCGGTGTCGCGGTGGATGCGGCATCCCGAGCAGTGCGCGCACCCCACGCTACGACGCGCTCGCGCCCGGCGCGAGGCCCATCGCCCGCCAGTGCGCTCCACCGGCATGCGGGCGCGGGTCGGGGGCCCTCGGCATCCGCGTCTAAAATGGGGGAGCCCGCCGAGAGGACACCCCATGAACGACACCCAGATCTTCGAGCCCGAGGGCCGCGCCATTCCATACGCCGTCGAGGGCGAGGGCCCCGCGCTCGTGCTGATCGCCGGCCAGGGGCTCGACATCGCCACCCTTGGCGTGCTCGGGCACTCCGTGTCGCAGGAGGACTTCCGCGTCGTGCGCATCGGCTCGCGGCGCCCGATGGATGCCGCGGCCGGCGCCCCCGCAGTCTCGATGCGAGACCTGGCCGCCGATGTCGTCGACGTCATGGACCACCTGGCCATCAAGGACGCCTGGGTGGGCGGGCACGCCTTCGGCGGCACCGTCGCCCGCGCCGTGTCGCTCGCGTACGGCGACCGGGTCAACGGCGTGCTGCTGCTCGCGGTCGAGGCGGCCCCGAGCGTGGGCCCGGCCGACTTCGCCGGCATCCCGCAGCGCTTTCTCGACCCCGAGGTCGAGCCCATGCAGATCGCCGCCCGCAACGCCGCCTCGCTCGCGCCGCTGGCCGCCGGCGTGCCGGTGCTCGTGCTGCAAGGCACGGAAGACGCCGTGACGCCCGTCGCGAACGGCGAGGCGCTGAAGGCCTCGGCGCCCGACCGCGTGAGCGTCGTGGCGATCGAGGGCGGCACGCACATGTTCCCCGCCACCCACATCGGGGCGACCTCGCTCGCCATCGAGGACTACCTCGACTGGGACTGATCCGCGGTGACTGCTCCGCGGCGGCTGCTCCTGGGGCAGCCCGGCGGGAGCGATCCGTGCCGGCGCGCTCAGCTCGCGTCGAGCGAGCGCTGCAGCAGTGTGCGCAGCACGCCGAGATCGACGTCGCGCAGGCGCGTGAGGTAGAGGCATCCCTTGCTCGCCTTGTGCGCGCCCAGCTGCGCCATGAGCTCGGGCCAGCGCTCGGCGAATGCCGGCACCAGGTACAGGGTGTGCTTGGTGGGACCGGGCGCGAACGCGAGCAGGGGAGCGCGCCCGCCGTGCCCGCTCGCGTAGCGGTACTCGTACTCGCCGAAGCCGAGAATCCGGCCGGCCCACACGATCGGCGCCTCGCCGGTGAGCTCGCGCAGCAGGGTCACGAGCTCGTCGGCCTCGGCACGCCGGGGGCCGGTCGCCCGGTCGAGCACGGGCTCGATCGGCAGGTCTGACGGCGACATCGCGGGCTGCTTCGCGGATGCCTTCTTGGCGGGCTGTGCTGACGGCATGGCGGGGCTCCTCGTGCATCGGACGCTGTGCTCCGTACCCTACGCGGCGCAGCACCCTGTCGCCGTGCGCACCGAGGGCCGTCGGCGCGAGACGCGGCCGCGTGGGTGCCGCTGTGGATGGATTCTGGTCGCGCCGCGGCGCCGAGACTACGGTGTTCGCATGCGTGCGATGCGATGGCTCCTGGTGGCTGCTTCTCTTGGGCTCGCCGCGGTCGCGACGAGTGGATGCGCCGCCTCCGCGCCGCCCGAGCAGCCCGCTCCGGCGCCGCTCTTCGCGAGCGATGAGGAGGCCTTCGCGGCGGCGGAGGCGACGTATCGGGCCTATACGAGTGCGCTCAATCGAGTTGACCTCTCTGACCCTGCAACGTTTCAGGCGGTGTACGACCTCACGGTCGGCGACTTGAACGCTGTGGAACGGAAGGGCTTCTCGGAATTGCATGCCGCAGGTGTCACCAAGTTCGGGCACGAAACCAATACTTTGATTGCCCGCACAGTGGTCGATCCTTTCGTCGGCAAGGCCGAGCTCGCTGTGTGCAACGACATCTCGGATGTGCGCCTCGTTGAAGCAGACGGAACGATTCGCGCACGCGCCGTTGGCGCTGACGTGCTGGCGCTGACGGTGATGCTCGAGCCCTCGAAGATGAGCGACACCGGGATGGCGATCGTCCGAATTTTCTCCAGAATGGGGGAGCCCGTTTGCGAGGGGTGATCGCGCTGGCTCTGGCGGTGACGTTCGTCCTCACCCCAAGTTTTGAAGGTCGTGCCGCGACAGACGTTGACTGTGGTGGCGGCATCAAGTGGGGCGGCGCGTGCACGGTCGAGAATGCCGGCACCCAGGTCGATCTCTCGGGTACCGCAACGAAGCCGGGCGCCACGGGCTCCGGCACGAGCACAGCCCCCGGCGCGAATTCCGGACGCCCGGCACCGACCCCGACACTCACGCCCAACTCGTGCTCGAGCGTGCTGTGCCGCGACAGCTACACGGTCGGCGAGGCGAGCGACGGCTATCCCGAGGTGACGGTGGCGGATCTCGCGTCGTTCCGCCCGCTCGGCGCGAGCGTGCGCAACGAGCCGGCCGGGGTGGCGGTCGTCGGCATGCCGAGCAATTTCGTGGCTGCGGCATCGACGCACGAGCTGCGTGGCGAACTGCTCGGGTTCGCGGCGACCGTGCGCTTCGTTCCCGTCGGCTACGCCTTCGACTTCGGCGATGGCGAGCGCCTCGATGCCACGAGCGGCGGGAGCCCCTGGGCGGCGCTCGGGCAGGCCGAGTTCACCCCGACCGCGACGAGCCACGTGTTTCGCGAGCGCGGCGCGGCGCGCGTCGCAGTGACCCCGAGCTATCGCGCATCGGTGCTGTTCGACGGCGCCTTCAGGCGTGACGTTGCCGGGACGGTGCGCGGTCCCGTCGAGACGATCCAGGTGCGCGTCGTGACCGTTCACACCGCGCTGGTCGAGGCCACGTGCGCCGAGCGAGCGGGCGGCCCCGGCTGCTGAGCGAGTGCCTGGTGCCGGCGCAGCAGCGATGGGTGCTCGGCATCGAGGTGCTCGTCGTCGCCGCCGTGCTGTGGCTCATCTGGCTGCGAGTGCCCGCCGAGGTGCGCGCCGATCCGCAGCCGAGCAGGCCCGCGGCCGCAAGGTACGGCGTGCCCGCCGTCGCCCCGGCGCTGTTCACGATCGGCGGGGCATTTCTGCTCGCCAGCCTGGAGGCAGGGTTCGCGCTGCTGGCCGCCGCGAGCCTTGCCGCGATCATCGCCGGCCTGCTGTTTGCGTGGGTCGCGCTCGTCGAGATTCTGCGCTGAATCAGGCGTGGGCGCGGGGCCGTGCGGGCACCGCACGCGGGCGGCCGCGGTCGGGAGTACCACCCGCACCCTGTTACGCTCGAAGCTGACTTACGTGATTCGGCCGGGGGGTGTTCGGAGCGTATGAGCTTTGTCGCTCTGGTGCGCCGAAAGCGCAGCGCGCTGATCGGCGCGTCGATTCTGACTGTCAGTTCTGTCGCGATCGCGACGATGGCGATCGTCTACGACGGCTACCCGACGGTCGAGGCCGACCTCAACGACGGCGGGGTGTGGCTGACCAAGAGCTCGAGCCTGCTCGTCGGCCACTTCAACCACGAATCGGCCGTGCTCGATGGCGGGCTTCGCACCAAGGGCGATGACTACGACATCCTCCAGGCAGGCCGCACCGTGCTGGTTGTCGACGACGGCAACGCGACGGTCACCGCCGTCGACCCGGCTCAGGTGAAGATGCTGGGCAGCGCGGGCATCCCGGCCGGCGCCTCGGTGGCGCTCGGCGCAGACACCGTCGCCGTGCTCGAGCCGACGGACGGCGCGCTCTGGGTCGCCGACGTCAACTCGATCGAGTCGTTCAACGCCGCGGCGATCGATCCCGTCGCCACCCTCGGCAAGGGGGCGGTGGTGGCCGTCGGCACCGACGGAACCGTCCACGCCGCCTCCGCCGAGCAGCAGGAGCTGGTCGAGGTGACCCTCGACGCGCGGGGCGAGCCGGTCGACCCCACCCGCACCGGCCTCGACGTCGCGGCCGGCGCCGCGCTGGCCATCAGCGCGATCGGCGACCGCGCCGTGGTGCTCGATCAAGACACCGAGCGCGTCATCGTCCGGGGCGGCGGCACCACGCAGCTCGAGGATGCCGCGGGTGCGCGCCTGCAGCAGCCCTCGGAGGCCGCCGACAGCGTCGCGCTCGCGACCGCCGACGCGCTCGTGCAGATCCCGCTCGGCGGGGGAGAGCCGGTTCTCACGCCCTCGGGCGGCAAGAGCGGCACCCCGACCGCCCCCGTGCAGCTCACCGGCTGCACGTACTCGGCGTGGTCGGGCGCGAACCGCTTCGTGCGCGACTGCCTCATCGACGCACAGGATGCGCAGACCGACATCGACCGCGCCGACGAGAGCGCCGAGTTCGTCTTCCGCGTGAACCGCAAGGTCGTCGTGCTCAATGACACGTTCGGCGGCACGGCCTGGATGGCCAGCGAGAACATGCAGCGCGTCGACAACTGGAACGACATCACGCCGCCCGAGGGTGACGAGGAAGACCAGGAGAACACCGCCGAGGAGTTCACCGAGACGACGCTGCCCGAGCGCACCGAGCTGAACACCACGCCCGTCGCGGTCGACGATGACTTCGGCGTGCGCGCCGGTCGCACCACGATCATCTCGGTCATCGACAACGACTCCGACCCCGATGGCGACGTGCTCACGGCGACACTGCCGTCGGGCAGCCCCTCGATCGGCGTCGTCGAGCCCATCTACGGCGGCACCGCGCTCCAGATCACGGTCGACGAGAACGCCAGCGGCCAGGACGCCTTCATCTACCGGGTGGACGACGGTCGCGGCGGCTGGGACGAGGCGACGGTGCGCATCAGCGTCAGCGCCGAGGGCACCAATCAGCCGCCCGTGCAGAAGCGCGCGGCGGCGGTGACCGTCGAGCAGGGCGGCGCGGTCTCGTACAACGTGCTGCCGGACTGGCTCGACCCGGACGGCGACGACCTGTTTCTGAAGGCGGCCGCCGTGCCCGACGGCGACGAGGTCGAGTTCACCGCCGACGGTCAGATCACCTTCCGCGCCACCAGCCAGGTGCAGGGCCGCAAAGAGATCACGATCATCGTCTCGGACGGCACCGCCGACAGCGAGGGCGTGCTGCGCGTCGACGTGCGCCCGATCGGCTCGACGAAGCCCGTGACCAACGCCGACCACGTCGAGACCCGCGTGGGCCAGACCGTCACGGTCTCACCGCTGACCAACGATGTCAGCCCGAGCGGCGTGCCGCTGCGCCTCGCGCGCCTCGACGAGGTCACCGGCGCGAAGATCATCCCCGACTTCAACACGGGCACCTTCTCGTTCCAGGCCGAGACGCACGGCACCTACTACGTGCAGTACCTCGTGACCGACGGCCCCAACACCGTCGTCGGCGTCGTGCGCGTCGACGTGCACGAGGCGCTCTCCGAAGATCTCCCGCCCATCGCCGTGCGCGACATCGCCATGCTGCCGGGCGGCAGCGAGGTGCTCGTCGACGTGCTGGCCAACGACTCCGACCCGGCCGGCGGCATCCTCGTCGTGCAGTCGGTCTCGGTGCCGCAGAGCGCCGGCGTCTCCGTCGCCGTGCTCAACCACGAGGTGCTCCGCATCTCTGATCAGGGCGGCCTCACCGGGCCCGTGACGATCGGGTACCGCATCTCGAACGGCAGCAAGACCGCCGACGGCGAGGTCACCGTCATCCCCGTCCCGGCACCCAACAAGCTCAAGCCGCCCGTGGCGACCGACGACTCCGTCGTGGTGCGCGCCGGCGACATCGTGACGATCCCTGTGCTCGCCAACGACTACCACCCGAACGGCGACCTGATCACCCTCTCGCCGACGCTCATCGACCCGATCATCGACCCGGCCGACGGCGATGTCTTCGTCGCCGAGAACACGCTGCGCTTCCGCGCGGGCGACACGCCCAAGACCGTGTACGCCACGTACGAGGTCGTCGACAGCCAGGGGCAGAAGGATGCCGGCTACGTCACGATCCAGATCCTCGGAATTGACGAGGCGAACAACGCCGCACCGCGGCCGCGCGACCTGACCGCGCGCGTGCTGAGCGGCGCGACCGTGCGCATCCCGATCACCCTCGACGGCATCGACCCCGACGGCGACTCGGTCGAGCTGATCGGCGCCGCATCGGCCCCCTCGCTTGGGCGCATCATCGAGGTCGGGCAGAACTGGCTGGTCTACGAGGCATACGAAGACTCGACCGGCGTCGACTCGTTCACCTATCTCGTGCGCGACCGCCTGGGCAAAGAGGGCGTCGCGCCCATCCGCGTCGGCATCGCGCCGATCGAGTCGAGCAATCAGCGGCCCTACGCCGTCAACGACACCGTGATCCTGCGCCCCGACCGCTCGGCGGCCGTCGCGGTGCTCGGCAACGACTCCGACCCCGACGGCGACCGGATCGACCTCGACGCGAAGGGCCTCGAGGTGCCCGACGGCATCAAGGCGGAGGTCAAGGGCAACCAGATCATCGTCTCGACCCCGGAGGAGCCGGGCGAGTTCACGATCCCGTATCGCATCAAGGATGCCCGCGGCGCGACCGCGATGGGCGCGCTGCTGGTGCTCGTGCAGGATGACGTCCCCCTGCAGCCGCCGCTTGCCCGCGACGACCGCGTCACCGCGCCGCAGGTCGGCGAAGAGTCGACGGTCGACGTGCTCGTGCTCGACAACGACGTCGACCCCGACGGCGTCGCCGCCGAGCTGCAGGTCTCGCTCGTCGGCACGACCACGGCGAAGGTGCTGCCCGAGGGCGTCGTCCGCGTCACCGTGGCCGAGGAATCCCAGATCATCACCTACACGGTGACCGATGTCGACGGCCTGACGGCGAGCGCGTTCGTGCTCGTCCCGGGCTCGAAGGACCTGCGGCCGGTGCTGAAGTCGGCCGGCGAGGTCATCGTGAAGAGCGGCGAGACGATCGAGCTGCGGCTCGCCGACTACGTCACCGTCGCGGGCGGCCGCAAGGCCGTCATCACCGAGGCGGCGAAGGCGACGGCGAACCACTCGAACGGCGCCTCGCTCGTGAAGGACCAGTCCACGCTCGCGTACACCTCCGCCGAGGGATACTTCGGCAAGGACGCGATCACCTTCGAGGTCACCGACGGCACGGGCCCGGACGACCCGGAGGGGCGCAAGGCCGTCCTCACGATCCCCGTCACGGTGCTGCCGCCCGACAACCAGTCGCCCACCTTCGCCGACAGCACGGTCGACGTCGCACCCGGCGAGGAGGCCACCGAGCTCGACCTGCGCGCATCGACGACCGACCCCGACGACGGCGACGTCAAGCGGATGAGCTACCGCCTCGTGAGCGGCGCGCCCAGTGGCTTCGACGTGTCGATCGACGGCGGCACGCTGCGCGCGTCGGCCGCGGCATCCACCCCCAAGGGAAGCGTCGCGACCGTGACCGTCGAGCTCAGCGATGGCGAGTCGGAGCCCGTGCGCGGCACGGTCGACGTGCGCGTCTCGGCCTCGATCCGCCCGCTCGCCGCGGCGAACGACGACGTGATCGCCGAGGCGCACCAGGGCAAGGACACCACTGTGCCCGTGCTCGCGAATGACTACAACCCGTTCCCCGACACCCCGCTCGAGATCCTGCTCGCCGAGGTCGAGGCGGGGGAGGGCAAGGCCAAGGTCGTCGGCGACAAGGTCGTTGTCACCCCCGGCCCCGACTACTTCGGCACCATGGTGGTGCGCTACCGCGTCGCCGACGCGACCGCCGACAACGACCGAGAGGTCGACGGCCGGATCCGCCTCACTGTGCAGGGTCGCCCCGACACCCCCGGCATCCCGACCGTGACCAGCGTGCAGGACCGGCTCGTCGTGATGTCGTGGACCCCGCCGTCGAACAACGGCGCCGAGATCACCCACTACGAGGTCTCGTCGCTGACTCCCGCGGGCTACGAGAAGACCTGCGCGTCGACGACCTGCACCCTGGACGGACTCACGAACAACGTCGAGTACACCTTCCAGGTGGTCGCGGTGAACCGCGTCGGCTCGTCCGACCCGTCGCTGCCCTCGGCCGTGGCGCGCCCCGACGCGCGCCCCGACACCCCGCAGCCGCCGACGCTCGCCTTCGGCGACGCGGCGCTCGACGTGGCCTGGGTCACGCCGCCGACCCCCGGCTCACCGGTCGAGTCGTTCACGCTCGAGATCTCGCCCGCGCCCCCGGGCGGCTCGATCCAGAAGACCGGCGTGACCGGCAACAGCTATCGCTGGACGGGGCTCGAGAACGGCGTCGCGTACCAGGTGCGCGTCCGGGCGCACAACCGCGCCCCCGAGCCCTCGAGCTGGAGCGGCTACTCGTCGACGATGATCCCGGCGGCGCCGCCGGAGGGCCCGGCCGCTCCCTCGACCGCACGCCTCGATCCCGTCGGCGCGCAGGCGCAGATGCAGGTGACCTGGACCGAGCCGCACACCAACGGCGACGCGATCTCGAAGTACACGCTCTATGTCATGCGCGGCGGCGCCATCGTGCGCACGATCGACAACATCCCCGGGAGCACGCGCGCGCAGGCCGTCGTGATCGATGCCTCGACCACCGACTACACCTTCAGCGTCGCGGCGACCAACAAGGCCGGCACCGGCTCGACGAGCCCGCCGTCGGCGCCGCGCCGCGCCTTCACCAAGCCGGGCACGCCCGCAACCATCGCGGCGACCGAGGGCAACAACACCGTCGGCGTCAGCTTCGGGGCGGCCGCCGGCAACGGCGCCAACGCGGGCGAGCTCCGCTACGAGTACAGCGTCAAGGGCGGCGCATGGCGCTCCGATTGGGTCGCGCTGAACGGCACGAGCGGCACGATCGGCAACGGCCAGGTCAACAACAACAACAGCTACACGATCCGCGTGCGCGCCTACACCGAGATGGACGGCGTGCGCTATAACGGCGACCCGTCGCCCGAGTCGAACTCGGTCGCGCCGTACGGCCCGATCGCGCAGCCGAGCGTGACCGCCACGCAGTCCGGCACCACCGTCAAGTTCGCCTGGACGGCGCCGCCGCGCAACGGCCGAGACCTCACCGTGAAGTACAGCATCAACGGCGGCGCCCTCCAGTCGGGTGGGCTCACCGGCACGGCTCAGGCGGGCAACGGCTACAGCCAGAGCCACAGCATCCGCGTGGTCGTGACGGATGCCGCGGGCCAGACCAGCGAGCGCAGCGCCAGCGCGAGCACGGTGGCGCCGCCGCCGGCGACCGCGGTCGGGGCAAAGGGCGACTCGGGCTACTGGCCGGGCTACTGCACCGCGTCTGCCTGCGCGCACGGGGCCGTCACCGTGGCGAACTTCCCCGCGGGCAACTACACCGTCACGTGCAACGCGAGCGGCCCCAACGGCGGCACGTGGGGCACCTCGACGGTCTGGCTGCCGACGAACGGCACCGTCCAGCTGGGGTGCTACTTCGGCGACCCGGGCCAGCAGTTCTGGGTCACGATCTCGGGCTGGGGCACCTCGCAGAAGATGACCTGGTATTAGCGCCGCACCCCATACCGGCGCGAACACGATGCACGAACACGAACGAAAGAGAACTTCGCTGAAATGACGATGACCCAAGAGCAGGCCACCTGGTTCGCCGACACCTTCGGCCGGCTCGTCGACAACGTCGGCCAGGCGGTGCTCGGCAAGCCCGAGGTGATCCGTCTCGTGCTCGCGAGCCTGCTCGCCGAGGGACACGTGCTCCTTGAGGACGCCCCGGGCACCGGCAAGACCAGCCTCGCAAAGGCGCTCGCGGCGACCGTGCAGGGCACGAACTCGCGCATCCAGTTCACGCCCGACCTGCTGCCGTCAGACGTCACCGGTGTGACCATCTACGACCAGGCGACGCACAAGTTCGAGTTTCACCGCGGGCCCGTGTTCGCGTCGATCGTGCTGGCCGACGAGATCAACCGGGCGAGCCCGAAGACCCAGTCGGCACTGCTGGAGGTCATGGAGGAGTCGCGCGTCACGATCGACGGCACCCCGCACGAGGTCGGCCGCCCGTTCATGGTGATCGCCACGCAGAACCCGATCGAGCAGGCGGGCACCTACAAGCTGCCCGAGGCGCAGCTCGACCGCTTCCTGCTGAAGACCTCGATCGGCTACCCCGACCTCGAGTCGGCCGAGAGCATCCTCGCGGGCTCGGCCGAGCGCAACCCGGCGGCGCGCCTCAGCCCGGTCATCACGGGGCAGGCCGTGGCCGACATGGCCGACCTCGCCGCGACCGTGCACACCGATCCGGCGGTGCTGCGCTACGTCGCCGAGCTCGGCCAGAACACCCGCGCGAGCGCCGACGTGCGCCTCGGCGTCTCGGTGCGCGGCAGCCTCGCCATGATGCGCATCGCCAAGGTCTGGGCCGCATCCCAGGGTCGCCGCTTCGTGACCCCCGACGACATCGTGCAACTTGCGCAGCCGGTCTGGGCGCACCGCATCGTGCTCGACCCCGAGGCCGAGTTCGCCGGCACGACCCCGGAGACGGTGGTCGCACGCGTGCTCGAAGACACCACCGCGCCCCAGCAGCGCCTCTCTGCCTAGCATGTCGGCGGCCCTCACGGTCACCCGGCTCCCCGCCGTCGCGTGGCTGCTCGACACGGCGTGGCCGGCGACCGCCCCGGCGCGCGCGGCCTGCGGGCGCGTGCTCTCGGTGGTGCGCCCGCTCGGCTGGGCGGTCATCGTCAGCACGGTCCTCGCGTGGCTGTTCAGCGCCACGCTGGGCTGGGCCGAGCTGCGCACCATCGCCTGGTGCGGCACCGCCCTGATCGTGATCTGCGCGTTCTTCCTCATCGGCCGCACCGAGTACCGGGCGAAGCTCGAGATGGCGCAGCGCCGGATCGTGGTCGGGGAGCGCGCCTTCGGTCGCATCTCGCTGGCGAACCCGAGCAGGCGCGCCATCCTCCCGGCCCGCGTGCTCCTGCCAGTCGGGGCCGGCAGCGCCTCGTTCGCCGTGCCGCGCCTGGGCGCGGACGCGCAGCACGAAGACCTGTTCACCGTGCCCACGGCCCGCCGCGCCATTCTCACCGTCGGCCCGCTGAGCGCGCTGCGCGGCGACCCGCTCGGCCTGTTCGAGCGCGTGCACACGTGGACCGACCCCGTCGATCTCTATGTGCACCCCCGCACCGTGCTGCTCGACGGCGCGACCGCGGGCTACATGCGCGACATCGAGGGGCTGCCCACCCGCGACCTCTCGAGCGACGACGTCTCGTTTCACGCCATGCGCGAGTACGTGCCGGGCGACGACATGCGACACATCCACTGGCGCTCGACCGCCCGCACCGGCACGGTCATGGTGCGCCAGTTCGAAGAGACCCGCCGCTCGCACACGGTGATCGCGCTCACGCGCAGCTCGGCCGAGTTCGCGACCGAGGACGAATTCGAGCTCGCCGTCTCGGTGGCCGGCTCGCTCGGCCTCCAGGCGCTGCGCGACGCGCGAAACCTCACCGTCATGGTGCAGGAGCGCACGATCACCGCCGGCACGGCCAAGCAGTTTCTCGACACCCTCAGCGGCCTCGAGCACAGTCGCCCCCGGCAGGGCGGCGTCGTTGAGCTGGCGGCCGAGGTCGGTCGCTCCGCGAAGACCGCGAGCGTCGTCGTGCTCGTGTGCGGCTCGAGCGTGAGTGCGCAGCAGCTTCGGGATGCCACGCGCCTGCTGCCGTTCGGCGCCCGCAACATCGCCGTGGTCTGTGAGCCCGGCGCGACGCCCGCCCTGCGCATGCTGGGGGAGGCCAGCGTCTTGACGATCGGCGAGCTCGGCGAGCTGCGCGGCGCGCTGCGGCGGGTGCTGTCGTGAGCGCCGCGACGCCCGAAGCGGGCATGGACTCGTCGGCCGCGCGCTTCTCTTCGCGCTGGCTGTTCGACCTCGCGGCCGTCGCCGCGCTGCTCCTGGTGGGCGTCTCGGCCTGGGCGCCGTCGTTCATGGGTGCGGGCGCCTGGATCGCCGGCTGCGGAGCGGTGCTCGTCGGGCTCACGATCGCCGCACTCGGCGCCCGCTTCCGGCTTGGCATGCTCGCCGTGGCCGGCGTGAGCGTGCTGGCCTACTTCGTGTTCGGCGGCGTGCTCGCGCTGCGGCCGATGTCGCTGTTCGGCGTGATCCCGAGCCTCGACACGCTCCGTGAGCTCGCGCTCGGGGTGGTGTTCTCGTGGAAGCAGCTGCTGACCTCGCAGGCTCCGCTGCCCGGCGAGGACCCGCTCGTCGTGCTGCCGTTCCTCACCGCGCTCGTCGCCGCCGTCCTGGCGGGAAGCTTCGCGCTGCGCCTCGCCCGCGGCTATGCCTGGGCGATTCTGCCCGCGCTCGCGCTTCTCGTGGTCGCCATCGCGTTCGGTGTGCCGCGCGCGACGTTCCCGATCGCGCAGGGGGTCGTCTTCACCGGCGTCGCCGTGGCGTGGCTCGCGTATCGCGGCGCGCTCCTGCGCAGCTCGGCGCGCGGCAGCGCGGTCGCCGAGTCGCAGGGTGAGAACACCCTCGCCCGCAGCGCGACGGTACGCCGTCTCGGCTTCGCCGCCGGCGTCCTGGTCGTGGCGCTGGCCGCCGGCGGCGCGAGTGCCGCGGTGACGAGCATGGCATCGCCGCGGTACGTGCTGCGCGACGTCGTGATCCCACCGTTCGATGTGCGGGAGTATCCGAGCCCCCTGCAGGCGTTCCGCGGCTACATCCGCGACGCGAAGGACCGCGTGCTGTTCACGGTCGACGGGCTGCCGGAGGGCGCGCGCGTGCGGCTGGCGACGATGGACGCATACGACGGCGTCGTCTACAACGTCTCGGGCAACGGCGCCGGCGGCTCTGGCTCGTTCCTGCGCGTGGGCGAGCGCATCGCCCCGGGCGGCGCGGCAGGCGTCGCCGGCGAAGACGCCACGATGACATTCACGATGGGCGAGCTCGGCGGCGTCTGGGTGCCCGGCGTGGGATACCCGACCCGCATGAGCTTCGAAGGCGAGCGCGGCGAAGACCTCGCCCGCTCGCTGCACTACAACCCGGGCTCGGGGGTCGCCGTGGTGACCCGTGGGCTCCGCGAGGGCGACAGCTACGAGATCGACACCGTCGTGCCCGCGGCGCCGAGCGACGCCGCACTGGCCGACGCGCTCTTCGGCAGCGTGAAGATGCCCAAGCAGAAGGGGATTCCGCAGACCGCGGCATCCGCCGCCGGTGATTTCACGGCCGAGGCGGAGACGGCGATCGGGCAGGCCCGTGCGCTTGAGAGCGCGCTTGCGACTGGCGGCTTCTTCAGCCACGGCCTCGAGGGCGAGCCCCGCTCGCGGGCCGGCCACGGCGCCGAGCGCCTCGACGCGCTGCTTGGCGCCGACCAGATGGTGGGAGACGACGAGCAGTACGCGACGGCGATGGCGGTGATGGCCTCGCAGCTGGGCATGCCCGCGCGTGTGGTGATGGGGTTCTACCCCGACGCCAAGTCGGCCGGCGAGCGCTTCACCGCCACGGGCGACACGCTGCACGTCTGGGTCGAGGTCGCGTTCGACGAGCTCGGCTGGGTCGTGTTCGACCCGACGCCGCCCGAAGACCAGGTGCCGACCGACGAAGACACGAAGCCGCGCACCGACCCCAAGCCGCAGGTGATCCAGCCGCCGCCGCCCCCGCAGGAGCCGGTGCAGCTGCCGCCGGAGATCCCCGCCGACGACGGCGAGAGCGAGGACGACGCGCTCGGCGTCGCCTGGCTCGGCACGGTGCTGTGGATCGTGGGCGGAAGCCTCGCGACCCTGCTGGTGCTCGCCGCGCCGTTCCTGGCGATCCTGCTGCTCAAGCTCGGTCGCCGAAAGCGCCGCCGCGCCCGAGCGCGCACCGCGGATCAGATCAGCGGCGGCTGGGACGAGTTCGTCGACCGCGCGGTCGACCTCGGGGCACCGGTGCCCCCGCGCGGCACGCGCCGCGCCGGCGCCCTGGCGGTGTGTGCGCACTTCGCGGCGACCGATGCGCGTGCCGATGCCGGCCTCGCCGATGCCCGCGCCGCCGATGTGCGCGCCGCCGATGCGCAGGCGGCGGCCGCCGAGAGCGATGCCCGCCAGATCGGCGGCGCGGCGCTGGTGCTTGCCGATCGCGCCGACGCCCAGGTCTTCGGCCCGGGCGAGCCGAGCGAGAGCGATGTCGACGAGTTCTGGCGCGATGTCGATGCGAGCGCGAGCGAGCTCGCCTCCGGTCAGAGCACATGGCGCATGCTGCGCGCGCGGGTCAGCCTGCGCTCGCTGCGCCGGAAGGAGCGAAAGTGAGCGCTGTGCACGGGATGCCTGAGATCGTCCCACCCCCGAAGCCCCCCGCGGCTGGCGTCGCCGGCGGCCAGGCCGCCCGGGCGCCGGAGCCTCCCGCGGCGTTCGGCCGCCGTGTCGTCGCCTACCTGATCGACGGCGCCATCGCCCTGCTCGTGGCCTCGGTGACCATCGTCGGCGCGATCATGCTCTGGCTGTCGGTGCTGGGCGCGCTGCTCGACGGCGCGGCCGGCGGCTCCAGCCAGGCGCTGCCGGCGGCGTCGCTGCCCGCCCTCATCCTCGTGATCGCCGGCGCGGTGCTCGGCGCTGCCTGGTCGATCGTGTGGGTGGCGATGCAGGGTGGCCGCGGCTCGATCGGCATGCGTCTCATGGGCATCCGCCTCGTGCGCGCGGGGCTCGGCACCAGGCTCGGATTCTGGCGGGCGCTGGGGCGCGCCGTCGTGTTCAGCGTGCTGGCCGGCGTCGTCGTCGGATATGTCACGCCGCTGTTCGACCGCAGCGGCCGCCGGCAGGGCTGGCACGATCTGCTGGTGGGCGCGATCATGGTCGACGCCCTCGCGTTCGATGAGGCGGTCGCGCAGGCCGCCGCGCAGGCCGCAGCGCCGCCGCCCGCGCCGGTGCCCGCTGCGATCGAAGAGATCGACCGCGACCGCCCCTTCGGGTTTCCGGGGGCCCGGCCCACCGTGCCCCCCGTGCCCGGGGCGCGCGGCGTCGGTGCCGGCGTCGCGCCGGCTGGCGCGTCGCTCCCGCCCGCGCCGCTCCCGCCGGGACCCTTCTCGCCCGCGCCGCTCATCGGCGACGTGCCCGCGCACCTCGCGCCGCGCGTCGGGGCGCCCGCGCCGACGCCTCCGCTTGGGCCTGCGCCCGCACCCGCACCCGCGGCGACGCCGGGCTTCGTCGCAGCGGCGCCGTCGGTCGCGCCGCCCGCCGCGTCGCAGCTCGAGCTGCGCTGGGACGATGGCACGGTGGTGACGATCCCGCATGGGGCCGTCATCGGCCGCGACCCCGTGGCATCCACCGACGCCGTGCGCGTCTCGTCGAAGCTCGCGGGCGCGACCTCGATCGCGGTGCCCGATGACTCGTTCTCGCTGTCGAAGACGCACTTCGGCGCCGGCGTGGACGCCGACGGCGCGTGGATCGTCGACCTGCACTCGACGAACGGCATGATCCTGCATCGCGAGGGCGTGCCGGCGCGCCCGCTGACGCCCGGCGCGCTCACCGCGATCCTCGCGGGCGATGTCGTCGTGATCGGCGACCGTCGGGTGACGTTCGCGCTGGTGGTGCGATGACGGACGCTCAGATGCTCTCCGCCCCGATCGTCGTGTCGGCGGGCGCGGCGACCGACGTCGGGCTGCGCCGCCGGATCAACGAAGACTCGATGCTCGCGCAGCATCCGGTCTTTCTCGTCGCCGACGGCATGGGCGGCCACGAGGCGGGCGAGGTCGCAAGCGCCGCCGCCCTCGCTGCCTTCCAGCCGCTGGTGGGCCTGCCGAGCGCGCGCGTCGAAGACGTGGTCGGCGTGATCGACCTCGCGCGGCACAGCGTCGACGCGCTTGCCGGCGGTCCGAGCGGCGGCGCCGGGACCACGCTCACCGGGGTCGTCGTCTCGCAGCACGGCGGCGACGGCTACTGGCTCGTCGTGAATCTCGGCGATTCGCGCACCTATCGGCTGGCGGGAGGTGCGCTCGAGCAGATCAGCGTCGACCACTCCGTCGTCCAGGAGCTTGTCGACGCCGGGGAGCTGACCCCGGAGGAGGCGGCCACCGCGGCCGACCGCAACGTCATCACGCGTGCGCTCGGCGCCGGCAGCGATGAAGACGCCGACTTCTGGATGCTGCCCGCCGCGCAGGGCGATCGCATGCTCATCTGCTCGGACGGGCTCTCGGGCGAGGTGGATGCGGCGACCATCCGCGAGATCCTGTCGACGCTGCCCGACCCGCAGGCGGCCGCGGAGCGGCTCGTGCTGCAGGCGCTCGCCAACGGCGGGCGCGACAACGTCACGGCCGTGGTGGTCGACGCGCTCGCCGTGGTTCAGCACGACCCGATGGATACACTTCCCAGAGCGAGCGACCGTGACGCGGGCCGTGGGTCTGACGACGAGCTCGACGCAGACACCGTGCCGCGCAAGACCCCACGATCCCGGCCCGAGCGAGGAGACCGACGATGAGCGAGTACACCCCGGGGCCCTGGTTCGCGGCCGTGGCGCCAGGCGGCGCCGTCGTGCTGCCTTCGACCGCGGGAGCCGAACACGCCCGCGCCTCGTGGGCCGCGGTGCGCGCTGGCGGTGGGCTCGGCAGCGTCCTCGAGACGCTGACGGGCGCGTTCGGCACGAGCCTCGCCGCGCTCCCGCCCTTCGCGGTTGTCATGCGCGAAGGCGACGAGCTTCGCATCGCCGTGCGCGGCCCGCTCACGGTGCGCGCCGCGGGCGTGAGCGTGCACGGCGCCGGCGTCACCACGTGGAACGAGCAGCTCGTGCGCGGTGGCGGCGCCGTGACGATCGACACGGAGGATGCCGCGGACGACGCCGCGGGCACGCTGCCGTTCGCTGACGGCATCGTGATGGTCGCGCGCCTCGTCGTGGACGTCGTGGATGCACAGGGCGCGGCCGCGTCGATCGGGCAGGGCGCGCCCGCGCCGGCGCGCACGACGGCGGCGGAACCCGAACGCGCGACGGCACCCGAGCCCGAGCCCGAAGCAGAGCCGGCACTCGAAGCAGCGCAGGAAGCCGCGGCGACCCGTGAACCCGACGCGGCTCCCGACCCCGAGGCCGCCCGCGAACCCGAGACAGCCCCCGAACCCAAGGCCGGGCCGGCCCCCGAATCGAGGATGCCGCCGCATTCGGAGCCTGAAGCACAGCCCGAGCCCGCACCGGAGGCGGAGCCCGAACCCGAGCCGGAGCCCGACTCGGAGCCGCTTGCCCCCGAGCCCGCCGCGGATCCCACACCGATCGCGGTCGAGGCACTCGGCCCTGACGACGACGAATGGGGCGCGACCGTCGTGAAGGCGGCCACCGATCCGGCGTTCCGTCGGCCGAGCGCAGCTGGAGCCGCGGCGGCGAACCTCGCAGGGTTTCCGCCGCCGACCGGGGCGCCCGTGGCCACCGCGCCCGGCCTGATCTCGGCCGTGCCCGGCGGCACGGGCCATCGCCCCGGCGACCACGACGGCCAGACCATCTCCGTGGCGCAGTCACGCGCCATGCGCGCGGCCGGTCAGCTCCCGCCGCAGCCCGGCACGGCGACGCCACCGCCGCCCGCACCCGCTCCGCCGGCATCGACCGCGCGCATCGTGCTCTCGACCGGCCGCACGGTGCAGCTCGATCGCACCGTCGTGATCGGGCGCCGCCCGAGCTCGACCCGCACGACCGGCGGCATGCTTCCGCACCTGATCACGGTCGACAGCCCAGAGCAGGACATCTCGCGCAGCCACGTCGAGATTCGCCTCGAGGGGGATGCGGTGGTCGTGGCCGACCTGCACACCACCAACGGCACCATGCTGCGCCGCGCGGGCAGCGAGCCCACCCAGCTGCACCCCGGCGAGGCGACCGTCGTCGTCTCGGGCGATGTGCTCGAGCTGGGCGACGGCGTGAGCGTGACGTTCGAGGGCATCGCGTGAGCGCACGCGCTGCCTCCACTCCGCCCGAGATCCCCGGGTTCACGCCGGTCGAGCTGCTCGGCACCGGCGGATTCGCCGATGTCTTCCTCTACGAGCAGCACGTGCCGCGCCGCCGCGTCGCGGTGAAGGTGCTCCTGGCCGAGGGCCTCGCCGCGGGCTCGGCGGAGGCGTTCGCCGCCGAGGCCGACATCATGGCGCAGCTGTCGACGCACCCCTCGATCGTCACGATCTACCAGGCTGGGGTCGCTGCCGACGGGCGCCCGTTCCTCGTCATGGAGTACTGCCCGAAGCCCAACCTGCAGGTGCGCTACCGCGCCGAGCGATTCTCTGTCGCGGAGGCGCTGCGCGTGGGCGTGCAGGTCTCTGCGGCGGTCGAGACCGCGCACCGGGCCGGGATCCTGCATCGTGACATCAAGCCCGCGAACATCCTCGTCACGGAATACAGCCGCCCGGCCCTGGCCGACTTCGGCATCGCGGCGACGACGTCGTCGGACGCGCAGAGCGAGGGCATGTCGATTCCCTGGTCGCCTCCCGAGTCGTTCGCCGAGCCGCCGCGAGGCGATGTCACGAGCGACGTCTGGGCGCTCGGTGCCACGGTGTACACGCTGCTCGCGGGCCGCTCGCCGTTCGAGCAGCCCGGGGCCTCCAACAGCGGCGCCGACCTGATCGCGCGCATCGAGGCGGCGGCGCTCGCGCCCACCGGTCGCGCTGACGTGCCCGAGAGTCTCGAGCGCGTGCTCGCCCGCGCCATGTCCAAGAGCCCGGCTTCGCGTTATGCGAGCGCGATCGACCTTGCGCGCGCCCTGCAACGCGTGCAGATCGAGCTTCGCCAGTCGGTGACGCCGATCGACGTCGTCGACGACGTCGGCCCGGCGGCCCCCGCCCCGGCGGCCGAGGACGACGACGAGTCGACCCGGATTCGCAGCGTCGTCTCGATCGACCCCGGTAGCGCCGCGTCGCCGGCGGTGACCGGCGTGCCGCGCGGGGTGGGCGAGCCGGCAGCAGCAGGCCTCGAGCACACGGTGATCCGCAGCAGCAGCTCGCTGCCGCGCTGGGGCGCAGCGCAGCCCACGCCGCCCGCACCGGCCGACGACGACGCCACGCGAATGCGCGCCCCCGTGGCGGTGTCGCCGGATGCCGCCGCAGCCGCGGGCGCCGGTGCGCCGATCGACTCCGCGCGCGCCGGCGCCGCGGCCCCCGGCGCGACGCCGCGCGGGCGGCGCCGCGGTGCCGTCATCGGGTGGAGCATCGGCGGCTCGCTGGCCGCGGCCGCGCTCATCGCCGGCGGCGTGATCGCGGTGACCTCGGGCGCCCTGACCCCCGGCGAGCGCGAGCCGGAGGCGGGCGAGACGCCGGATTCCGTGCCGGTCGACGTCGTCGTTCCCGGGGCCGGCGTGCCCAGGGTCACCGAGCTTGCCGCGACGGCCACCGAGGAGGGCATCCGCTTCACCTGGGCGAACCCCGACCCGCAGCCCGGCGACGCCTATCTCTGGGGCCTCGTCCGGCCCGGCGAAGAGACCGAGTACTCGGTGATCGAGCAGCCCGAGGTCGTGGTGGTTCCCGAGGGCGCCGGGCCGAGCTGCATCGAGGTGATCCTGCGCCGCGACGACGGTCGCTCGGCCGCCGACGGTGCGACGGTCTGCGGGCCGTAGCCCGCGACCGTCGCGCCCCGAGTGCTACGCGGCGGGCGCGGCGCCGGCCGGTGCTCCGATGTCGTCGGCTGGCTTGCGCACGAGGAACGCCCCGACGATCGTCAGCAGCGAGAGCACGGCGCCGATCATGAAGGCGCCGCGCACACCGGCCGCCTGAGCCGCGACGGGCGCGGCGCCGCCGGCCAGGGCGTCGTTCGCGATCGCCGACATGAGGGTGACGAACAGGGCGATGCCCGCGGCGCCTGCCACCTGCTGCACGGTGCCGACGATCGCACTGCCGTAGGAATAGAAGCGCGGCTCGAGCGAGCCGAGCGACGCCGTGAACAGCGGGGTGAACGAGAGCGCGAGGCCCAGCGAGAGCACGATCTGCAGCACCATGACGAAGTAGGGCGAGGTCGTCTCGGTGAGCGTCGTGAACGTCCACAGCACCGCGCTCGAGATGACCGCACCCGGAACGAGCAGCACGCGCGGACCGCGGGCGTCGTAGATGCGGCCGACGATCGGGCCGAGCAGGCCCATCACGAGCGCGCCGGGCAGCACGATCAGGCCCGACTCGAGCGCCGAGAGGCCCAGCACGTGCTGCAGGTACAGCGGGGTCAGGATGATCGAGCCGAAGAACGCCGCGGTCAGCACCGTCATCTGCGTCATCGAGAGCGTGAAGTTGCGCGAGCGGAACACGCGCAGGTCGAGCAGCGCGCGGTCCTCGCGCTGCAGGCGCAGCTGGCGCAGGATGAAGATCGTCAGCGACAGCGCGCCGACGGCGAGCGCGACCCACATGGTGGTGGCGGCCATCGCCTGGGCGGCGACCTCGGCGGGGGAGGTGCCGTGCCCGCCCGCGCCGATCTGGCTGAGGCCGAACACGAGTCCGCCGAAGCCGAGCGCCGACAGGAGCACCGAGAGCAGGTCGACCCGGGCGGGGCTCGGCTCGTTGACGTTCAGCATCCACTTCATGCCGACCAGGAGCATCACGAGCGCGATCGGGAGCACCACGATGAACATCCAGCGCCAGTTCAGCGTGCTCAGGATGAGCCCCGAGAGCGAGGGGCCGATCGCCGGGGCGAGCGACATCACGATCGACACGCGGCCCATCATGCGGCCGCGGGCCTGCGGCGCGACCAGGGTCATGATGGTCGTCATCAGCAGCGGCATCATGATCGCCGTGCCGGATGCCTGGATCACGCGGGCCACGAGCAGCACCTCGAAGCCAGGAGCCGCCGCGGCGGTGAGGGTGCCGAGCGAGAAGAGCGACATCGCCGAGATGAAGATCGCACGCGTCGTGAAGCGCTGCAGCAGGAATCCGGTGATGGGGATGACGACGGCCATGGTCAGCATGAAGCCGGTGGTGAGCCACTGCGCGGCCACCGCGGTGATGCGCAGGTCGTCCATCAGGTGCGGGATGGCGACGCCCATGATCGTCTCGTTCAGGATCACGACGAACGCCGCGCCGAGCAGCAGCCAGATCACGCGGGTGTCACGCGCGGCGTACTCGGGCATGACGACACCCCCGTCGGCATCCGCGCGGGCGCTGTCGCCAGGGATGCTGATCGTGTTCGTGGCGGGACGGGGAGAGTCAGGCAAGGGATTCCTCTCGGACGGTCGAGGCGTCGACGGGCATGGGGCGAACGGGCCGGGGGTGCCGGGGCCGTCGCGGGCTCGAGTGTTCGGCGGGGCGCCGGTCGCGGGGCGCCGGGTCAGCCACAGGAGGGGACAACCGTGGGAGCCAACCAGCTATTCCACCACCGTGCAGGTGTGCGTGGGCTGTGAATTCGGGATGCCGCGGCGCGGGCGTCCGCGCACGGGGACGCCGTGCGCGCAAACAGCAGTGCGTGCCGCCGAAGCGGCACGCACACGCTCAGAGGCGGGTCGAGCTCAGTCGTCGCTCTCGGGAACGAAGGGCTCGTCCCAGTGCACGGAGCCGATCGCCTCGGTGGGCTTCGGGTGGGGGAGCACGCCCCCGAGCAGCTTCTCTTCGGGCGCCTGAATCTCTTCCTCGGTCAGCTCGTGGAGCTTCTTGAGCTCGACGTCTTCCGGAAAGGCGGAGTTCGGAGTGCTGGTCATGCCCCAACGATACCGGGTCTTGGCGGATGACTTGGCACGCGACGGGTGGGAACATGCGTGTATGACAACGGCGAAGCGATGGTTCTCAGACGTGAAGTGGCGCCTGCTCGTCTCGCTCGCGCTCGGCGTCGCCGCGGGAGTGGTCGTGGGGCAGTGGCTGAGCGTCGCCGCGGGGCTGATCGTCGGGTGGAGCGTCGCGGCGCTGATCGAGGTGGTCGGGGTGCTCGCCTTCCTCTGGCCGATGGACGGGGCCCGCACGCGCGAGCACGCCACCGGCGAGTACCCGGGGCGCCAGATCTCGCGCGCGGTCTCGATGATCGGCGCCATCGCGAGCCTCGGCGCCGTCGGCGTGGTGCTGCTGCAGTCGCGATCGGCGCACGACGCGCAGGTGCTCATCCTGGGCGGCATCGGGGTGCTCGGCGTCGCCGCGTCGTGGCTGCTGATCCAGACGAACTACATGCTCCGCTATGCCAGCGCGTTCTATGGCGATCCCGTCGGCGGCATCGACTTTCACGGGGGCCCGGACTACGCCCCGATGTACACCGACTTCATCTACTTCTCGGTGGGCCTCGGCATGACGTTCCAGGTCGCCGACACCGATCTGACGAGCAACGAGATGCGGCGGATCGCGATCGGGCAGACCATGCTCGGCTGGCTGTTCTCGACCGTGATCATCGCCACCGTGATCAACCTCGTGGTGGGGATGGCCTCGCTGGCCTGAGGGTGCGCGGCCGTGGCTAGGCTGTGGCCATGAGCATGGGGCGTGCCGGCGTGGGCAGACAGCGGGCGGTGGATGCCGCGACCCAGCGTGAGCTCAACGCCCAGGCGCCCGCGATCCCGAACCTCGGCCCGCGCATCATGCGCCTGTTCCGCCCCTATCGGGGCAGGATCGCGTGGATGGTCGTGCTCGTCATCGTCGGCGCGAGCGTCGCGGTGGTGCCCGCGCTGATTATCCAGCGCATCTTCGATGACGCGCTGTTCCCGAAGGGGGCGCCGCCCGACCTGGTGCTGCTCGCGCAGCTGGTCGGATTCATGATCGCGCTGTACATCGCCAACGCGGCCCTGTCGGTGCTGCAGACGTGGCTGACCTCCAGCGTCGGCAACAGCGTGACGGGCGACCTGCGGGTCGAGCTGTTCGAGCACCTGCAGCGGATGGACCTGAGCTTCTTCACCCGCACCAAGACCGGGGTGATCCAATCCAGGCTGCAGAACGACGTCGGCGGCGTCGCCGGGGTGCTCACGAACACGATCACCAGCATCCTGGGCAACATCGTCACGGTGATCGCCTCGCTCACCGCGATGCTGATCATCGACTGGCGGCTCACCATCATCGCCGTGATCGTCATGCCCGGCCTCGTCGTCGTGCAGCGGCGCGTCGGGCAGGTGCGAGCCCGCATCGCCGGGCAGACACAGGCCTCACTGTCAGAGCTCACCGCCATCACGCACGAGACGCTGAGCGTCTCGGGCATCCTGCTGTCGAAGGCGTTCAACCGGCAGCGCACCGAGATCGACCGCTACCGCGACGAGAACCGCAATCAGGTGCGGCTGCAGGTGCGCCAGGCCATGAGCGGCCAGCGCTTCTTCGGCGTCGTGCAGGTGATCATGTCGAGCGTGCCGGCCGTCATCTACCTGGTCGCGGGGCTGCTGATCACGGGCGGCGGCGAGGTCATCACCGCCGGCACCATCGTGGCCTTCACCACAGTGCAGGCGCGCCTGCTCGGCCCTCTGATGGGGCTCATGCGCGTCGCGCTCGATCTGCAGACCTCCAAGGCCGTGTTCGCCCGCATCTTCGAGTACCTCGACCTGGTGCCCGCGATCGCCGACCGCCCCGGCGCGATCACCGTGGCGCAGGCGCCCGGCCCGCGTGGTGGGCTGCGCTTCGACGACGTCGTCTTCCGCTACCCGGATGCGCCGGCCGACTCGCGCCCCACGCTCGATCACGTCTCGTTCACGGTCGAGCCGGGCCAGCACGTCGCGTTCGTGGGGCCGAGCGGGGCGGGCAAGACCACGATCCTGTATCTCGCGCCGCGGCTGTACGAGGTCGGCGGCGGTCGGGTGCTGTTCGCCGGCGCCGACGTGCGGGATCTGACCCAGGCATCCATCATCGAGCACGTCGGCATCGTCAGCCAGGAGACCTACCTGTTTCACGCCACGATCGCCGAGAACCTGCGCTACGCCAAGCCGAGCGCGAGCGATGCCGAGCTGGTCGCGGCGTGCCGGGCGGCGCACATCCACGACGTGATCATGAGCTTCGAGCACGGCTACGACACGGTCGTCGGCGAGCGCGGCTACCGGCTCTCGGGCGGCGAGAAGCAGCGCATCGCCATCGCGCGGGTGCTGCTGAAGGACCCGCCGATGCTGCTGCTCGACGAGGCCACGAGTGCGCTCGACACGGTCTCGGAGCGCATCGTCCAGGAGGCGCTGGATGCCGCGGCCGCCGGGCGCACGACCCTCTCGATCGCGCACCGACTCTCGACGGTCATCGGAGCGGACGTGATCCACGTCGTCTCGGAGGGGCAGATCGTCGAGTCGGGCACGCACGCGTCGCTGCTCGCGCACGGCGGGCTGTATGCCGCCCTCGCACAGCAGCAGCTCGACGCGACGCGCGGGCTGCGGGCGGGCGACGCGGGCTGAGGCGGGGCGGCGGTCCGAGCCGCCGGGCTGCGCTGCTGCTGCGCCGCGCTGGTGCTGGTGCCGCAGGGCGCGGCGCCGCGTCAGCGCGGTGTGAGCGCGGTCACGGCGTCGGCGACGGCATCGGCGACGGCATCGAGGGGCTGCGCGAGGTCGTGGGGCAGCGTGAAGCGCACCGAGGTCTGCGCGACCTCCTTGGCGATGCCGAGGGCGATGAGCACGTGGGATGCCTCGTCGCTCCCGGCCGCGCACGCCGAGCCGCTCGATGAGACGATGCCCCGCCGTTCGAGCTCGAGCAGCACGGCCTCGCCGCTCGTTCCCGCGAAGGTGAAGCTCGCGGTCGCCGGCAGCCGCCGGGTGCGGTGCCCGGTGAGCTCGGCGCTCGGCACGCGGGCGAGCACCATGTCGATGAAGCGGTCGCGCAGCGCGGTCAGGCGTGCGGCGGCCTCGGGGCGCTCCGCCTCGGCCAGGGTCAGCGCGGTCGCCAGGGCGACCGCGCCGGCGACGTTCTCGGTGCCCGAGCGGCGCTCGCGCTCCTGCCCGCCGCCGTGCAGGAGGGGCTCGAGCGGCACGCGGCCGCGCACGGCGAGCACCCCGGTGCCCTTGGGCGCGCCGAACTTGTGCCCCGCGATCGAGAGGGCATCGACGCCGAGCGCGGCGGCGTCGAGCGGCAGCCAGCCGGCCGCCTGCACGGCGTCGGTGTGAAACGGGATGCCGCGGGCCCGGGCCAGCGCGGCGAGGGCCGCGATGTCCTGCACGGTGCCGATCTCGTTGTTCGCGTACCCGATGCTCACGAGCGCGGTGTCGTCGCGCAGGGCGGCGGCCGCGGCATCCAGATCGACCAGGCCCGTGCGGTCGACGGGCAGGGAGGTGACCTCGACGCCGTGCACGCGGGTGAGGAAGGCCGCCGACTCGAGGATGGCCTCGTGCTCGATGGGGGTGGTGACCAGGTGGCGCTTGCCGCGCTGCAGCACGGCGGCGAGGGTGATGCCCTTGATGGCGAGGTTGTCTGCCTCGGTGCCGCCGGAGGTGAAGATCACGTCGCTCGCGCGCATGCCGAGCACGCGCGCGACCTGCGAGCGCGCCGCGGCGAGGGCCGCCGCCGCGCGCTCGCCCACCTCGTGGTGGCTCGACGGGTTGCCGAACTCGCCGGTGAGGAACGGCCACATCGCCTCGAGCGCCTCGCGGCGGACGGGGGTGGTGGCGGCGTTGTCGAGGTACATGGTCGTGGTGCTGGTGCTGGTGCTGGTGCTGGTGCTGGTGCTGGTGCCGGCTACGCGATGCGGATGTCGAGCCCGAGGTCGAGGGCGCGCGCCGAGTGCGTGAGCGCGCCCACCGAGATCACGTCGACCCCGGTCTCGGCGATCGCCCGGATGCTCTCGAGCGTGACGCCGCCGCTGGCCTCGACGATCGCGCGATCGCCCACCTGCGCGACGCCCGCACGGAGGTCGTCGAGTGAGAAGTTGTCGAGCATGATCGTGCCGATGCGCGCGGCGAGCACGGGCTCGATCTGGTCGAGGCGGTCGACCTCGACCTCGACGTGCGTGGTGTGCGGCAGCTTCGCGATGGCGCCGCGCAGCGCGTCGGTGACCGAGAGCCCGCCGCGGGTGAGCACGGCGAGATGGTTGTCTTTGGCCATCACGGCGTCCGAGAGCGAGAACCGGTGGTTGCGCCCGCCGCCGCTGACCACGGCGTGGCGCTCGAACGCGCGCAGTCCCGGCGTGGTCTTGCGGGTGTCGGCGATGCGCACCTTCGTGTGCGCGACCTCGGCGACGTAGCGGGCCGTGAGGGTCGCGATGCCGCTCATGCGCTGCACGAAGTTCAGGCCGATGCGCTCGGCGGTCAGCAGCGCGCGCGCCGGCCCCCGCACGGTCGCGAGCGTCGCGCCCCGCTCGAACGCGTCGCCGTCGGCCACGAGCAGCTCGACCTCGAGGGTGGGGTCGCAGAGGTGGAACGCGGCTGCGAAGACCGCGCCGCCGCTGAAGACGCCCGGCTCGCGGGCCTCCAGGGTCGCCTCGGCCACGGCGTCGGCCGGGATCAGGCTCTCGCTGGTGAGGTCGCCCCAGGGCGCGTCCTCGTCGAGCGCGGCGCGCACGACCCTGTCGATGGTGGCGGTGGTCAGCATGCTGCGTTCTCCAGGGTTCGCGACGCGAGCGGCGCGTCGGGCTGCGGCTGGTCGGAGCGCCAGTGCGCCCCGAGGGAGTCGGTGCGGGCGAGGGCGGCGTCCACGAGCGCGGTGGCCACGAGCAGGAGGTTCTCGTCCTCCAGCTCGCGCTCGGTGCGTGGCCGGCGGGGCTGCGCCCCCCAGGCGGCGAGGGTGGATGCCGCGTGCCCGAGCCCGCGCGCATCGCGCACGAGTCCGGCGTCGGCCCACATGAGTCGCTGCAGCGCGGCGCGGGTGAACGGCGGGGCGTCCGGGCTCGGCGCGGCCGGGGCCGGACGCGCCGCCGCATCGGCGGTCAGCCGCGGCGCCCAGGCGCCGGAGGCGTGGTCGGGCCCGATGCTCGCGGCCGCGCGGGTGCCGAAGACGGCGCCCTCGAGCAGCGAGTTGGAGGCGAGGCGATTCGCGCCGTGCACGCCCGTGCGCGCGACCTCGCCGACGGCGTACAGCCCCGGCACGCTCGTGCGCCCGTGCAGGTCGGTGACGACGCCGCCCATCGCGAAGTGCGCGGCCGGGGTGACGGGCACGGTGTCCCAGTCCATGCCGCGGTCGGTGAGGGCCGCGGTGATCGACGGGAAGCGGCGGGCGAGAAACTCGCGGCCCAGGGCCGAGGCATCCAGCAGCACGGGCACATCGCCCTGCGCGGTCATCTCGGCGGCGATCGCGCGCGCCACCACGTCGCGGGGGGCGAGCTCGCCGTCGGGGTGCGCGCCGAAGGCGAAGCGCTCGCCGCGGGCGTTGCGCAGCGTCGCGCCCTCGCCGCGGACGGCCTCCGAGACCAGGAACGGCTCATCGTGGGCGAGCACGGTGGGGTGGAACTGGTAGAACTCGAGGTCGGCGACCACCGCGCCCGCGCGGATGGCGGCCGCGACGCCGTCGCCTGTCGCGACCCGAGGGTTGGTGCTGTGGGCGTAGAGCTCGCCCGCGCCGCCCGTGGCCAGCACCACGGCATCGGCGGGGATCGTGCGCGTCGCCGCGTCATCGACCAGGAGCGTGACGCCCGCGACCCGACCCGCGCGCAGCACGAGGTCGGTGAGGAACGCGTGCTCGAGCACCGCCACGCCCGCGGTGCGCAGCTTCGCGACGAGCGCGCGCTCGATCACCGAGCCGGTGGCGTCGCCGCCGGCGTGCAGCACGCGCGGGTACGAGTGGGCGGCCTCCAGGCCCTTCGCCAGCTCGCCGTCCGCCCCGCGGTCGAAGGCCACACCCGCCTCGATGAGCTCGCGGATGCGCGCCGGCCCCTCGCCGCACAGCACCCGCACGGCCTCCTCGTCGGCCAGCCCGCCGCCGGCGGTGAGCGTGTCGCGCACGTGGTCCTCGACCCGGTCGTCGGCGAACATGACGCCGGCGATGCCGCCCTGCGCGAAGCGCGTGTTGGCCTGCTCGAGCACGTCCTTGGTGACGAGGGTGACCTGGTGACCGGCATCCACGGCGCGCAGCGCGGTCGTCAGCCCGGCGATGCCGCTGCCGACCACCACGACGCGGGCCGCGGTGCCGAGTGGGGCCTCGGTCATGAGGCGACGGTTCCGCCACCGCCCGCGGCCGGCGGACGAGCGGCGAGCATGCGCTCGAGCGCGACGCGCGCGGCGTCGGCGTCGCGCTCGGGCACCGTGATGCGGTTGACGATGCGCGCCGCGTCCGGGCCGGTCGAGGCGGGGTCGGCGAGCGACTCGAGCACCCAGGCGAGGTAGCCGGGGTGGATGCGATACATGGTCGAGCACGGGCACACGACGTCGTCGAGGCAGAAGATGGTGTGCTCGGGGTGCTGGGCGGCGAGGCGCTGCACGAGGTTGATCTCGGTGCCGATCGCGAAGGTCGAGCCGGCCGGGGCCGCGGCGATCGCCTTGCTGATGTAGTCGGTCGAGCCGTACTCGTCGGCCGCGTCGACCACGGGCATGGGGCACTCGGGGTGCACGATCACGCGCACGCCAGGGTGCTCGGCGCGGGCGCGCTCGATCTGCTCGACGGTGAAGCGCTTGTGCACCGAGCAGAAGCCGTGCCAGAGGATCACGCGGCTGTCGTCCAGCGACTGGGCGTCGTTGCCGCCGAGGGGGCGGTTCGGGTTCCACATCGGCATCTGCTCGAGCGGCACGCCCATCGCCTTGGCGGTGTTGCGGCCGAGGTGCTGGTCGGGGAAGAACAGCACGCGCTGCCCGCGCTCGAACGCCCACTCGAGCACCGTCTCGGCGTTGGAGGAGGTGCAGACGATGCCGCCGTTGCGGCCGCAGAACGCCTTCAGCGCCGCCGACGAGTTCATGTAGGTGACCGGGATGACCGGGACCCTGCCGTCGGGGCCGGGCGCGTCGAGCGGGCCGAACTGCGCCTCGAGCTCCTCCCAGCACTCCTCGACCTGGTCGATGTTGGCCATGTCGGCCATCGAGCAGCCGGCCGCGAGGTTCGGGAGGATCACGGCCTGCTCGGGCTGCGAGAGCAGATCGGCGGTCTCTGCCATGAAGTGCACGCCGCAGAACACGATCGCGTCGGCGTTCGGGTGCGACTTCGCGGCGTTCGCGAGCTGGAACGAGTCGCCCACGTAGTCGGCGTACTGCACGACCTCGGCGCGCTGGTAGAAGTGCCCGAGGATCACGAGCCGGTCGCCCATCGCCTCCTTCGCGGCGCGGATGCGGCGGTCGAGCTCCTCGGGGGAGGCCTCCCGGTACTCGGCGGGAAGGGTGCCCTGGCGGGGCGCGCCGGCCGGGATCACGTCGCCCATCGACGACCCGGGCCCGTAGCCCGGGCGCGAGTCGAAGTCCCACGGCGGCGCCGCGAGGTCGGTGTTGCACGTCGAGTCGTTCGACTTGCCGGTCGTGATCAGTCGGATGCGCTGATCGACCGATGCGGGGTTGGGCTCAAGAAGCGTCATGATTCGCTCGATTCGGTGAGGCCTGCTGGTGTCGCGGATTGGGTGAGCGCGCGGGCGAGGGGGCCCCGATCCGCGAGCTCGACTTCGTGGTTGTACTGGTACAGCCGCGCGGGGCGATGATTTCCCGTGCGGTAGCGGTCGGTGGGCACGACGGAGCCGGAGCCCTCCACCTGGCGGCGGAAGTTGGCCGGGTCGAGGCGCCGCTCGAGGATCGACTCGTACACCTCGCGCAGCTCGGCGAGGGTGAACTCGTCACCGACCAGGCCGTGCGCGATGCGGCTGTAGCCGACCTTCGTGCGCAGGCGCCAGAGGGCGTAGTCGACGATCTGGTTGTGATCGAAGGCGAGGGCGGGCAGCGCGGTCGCGTCGAACCAGGCGACGTTCTCGCCCACGAGCGCGGCGGCGGCCTGGTCGCGGCGCAGCAGCGCCCAGTAGATGATCGAGACGACGCGGCTGGGCGAGCGCTGCACATCGCCGAAGGCGTACAGCTGCTCGAGAAAGCTCGGGGCGAGGCCGGTGGTCTCGGCGAGGGTTCGGGATGCCGCCGCATCCAGCCCCTCGGCGGTGCCGAGCCACCCGCCCGGCAGTGCCCACTGGCCCTGGTGCGGGTCGCGCGTGCGCCGCACCAGGGGAATGGCGACGCGGTCGCGCGCTCCGGGGGTCTCGGCCGGGCGGAGCGTGAAGATCACGGTGGAGACGGCGACGCGGATCTGGTCCTCGGGGCCGGGGGTCGGGGGTGCAGCGATCGGTGCCGGCGCCGGCCCCGGGGGAGCCGCGGGTGCTGCCGCCTGGGCCGAGATGACCGCCTCGGGGGCGGGCACGCCGAGCCGCGGCGGGCTGCCTGCCTGCCGCGTGCGCTCCGGGGTGTCGGTTTGAGTCATAGTGACCATTACTCCACGCACGATCTTAGTGTCGCGATGACTCGAACCGCAAGCACGTGTCGCGGGCCCCGTACCCGCTAGGCTTGGCGTGCACGAACGAACGTCATAATTGAAGACGGCCACACGATTCCCGCGGGAGAGCCCCGGCAGGCGCGCAGCGCCAGACCGGGCACCGAAGGAGCAAGCCTCCCCGCCAATCTCTCAGGTATGCGCACCGCGCGAATCCGGCCACTCTGAAAAGCGATCTGCCGGCGCACCCGCGCCCCGCAGCTCCGCCGACGGTGAAAGCGCACGCGGCCGCCCGCGCGCGCGAAGCTCTCAGGCCCATGACAGAGGGGGAGTTCCCGACGACATCCGTCGTCGGCACCGTGCCGAGCGTCGCTCTCGGCTGATCGGAGAACTCATGACCACCGCATCCCCGTCCGCGAGCGGCGCCGCCGCGCCAGAGCCGCGCTTCACGCCGCTGCGCGGCATCCACGAGGCGCTCGGCGCCACGTTCACCGACTTCGGCGGCTGGCAGATGCCGGTGCGCTACGGCTCCGACCTCGCCGAGCACCGCGCGGTGCGCGAGGCGGCCGGCATGTTCGACATCTCGCACATGGCCGAGTTTCTCGTCACCGGCCACGGCGCGGGCGCCTTCCTCGACTACGCGCTCGCCGGCACGCTCTCGACCCTTGCCGTCGGCCGGGCCAAGTACTCGCTGCTGCTCGCCGACGACGGCGGCATCATCGACGACGTCATCGTGTACTGCCTCGGGCCCGAGTGGTACCTCGTGATCGCCAACGCGGGCAACCGCGACGCCGTGGCGGCGGCCTTCGCCGAGCGGGTCACGCGGGCGCCCATCGCCGCAGCGTTCGGCGCCGAGCCGCTCGAGGGCACGATGTTCCTCGGCGGGATCGTCGGTGGCGACCTCGCCCGGGTGGAGGACGTGAGCGACGCGTGCGCGCTGATCGCCGTGCAGGGCCCCCGCGCACGCGAGATCATCGCGGCGGCCGAGGGGCTGGATGCCTCGGCCCTCGACGGGCTCGGCTACTACGCGGCCGCGCAGAGCACGTTCGACGGCGAGCCGCTGCTGCTCGCCCGCACCGGGTACACCGGCGAAGACGGCTACGAGCTGCTCGTCCCGAACGCGCGCGCCGCGCAGCTGTGGGAGGCGCTCGCCGTCGCAGGCGAGCCGCTGGGCATGCTGCCCGCCGGCCTCGCCTCGCGCGACACGCTCCGCCTCGAGGCGGGGATGCCGCTGTACGGGCACGAGCTCTCGCGCGACGTGCTGCCGGCCCAGGCCGGCCTTGGCCGGGTCGTGGCGCAGGGCGAGGGCGAGTTCGTGGGCCGCGAGGCCCTGCTGGCCGCGGCATCCGACGCCTCGCGCCCCGTGCTCGTCGGCCTCGTCGCCGAGGGCCGCCGCGCCGGGCGCGCCGGCTACGCCGTGTTTGACGGCGAGACCCAGGTGGGAGAGGTCACGAGCGGGGCGCTCAGCCCGACGCTGGGGCATCCCATCGCCATGGCCTTCGTGCCGCCTGCGCTCGCGGGCGAAGGCACCGTCCTGTCCATCGACGTTCGCGGCACCAAGGTGCCCGCCACCGTCACCGCACTGCCCTTTTACCGGAGGAAGAAATGACCGATCTCAACGCGCTGCACTTCACCCCTGAGCACGAGTGGATCTCGATCGACGGTGACGTCGCCACCATCGGCATCACCGACTACGCCGCCGAGCAGCTGGGCGACGTCGTGTTCGTCGAGCTGCCCGACATCGACTCGGGCGTGACCGCCGGCCAGGTCGTCGGCGAGATCGAGTCGACGAAGTCGGTCGGCGAGCTGTTCGCCCCGATGGACGGCGACATCGTCGGCGTGAACGAGGCCGTGGTCGACGACCCGAGCCTGGTCAACAGTGCGCCGTTCGAGGCCGGCTGGCTGATCAAGGTGCGCGTCGCCACGGGCGAGCTGCCCGCGGGCCTGCTCGACCGCGCCGCCTACGTCGCGCTCACCGGCGGCGCCCAGTGACCGGGGCCGCAGCGCACGGCACCACCGCGTCCAGCACGGCCGCATCCAGCGCCGCCGCGCACGAGGCCTTCGCACGTCGCCACATCGGCACCGATGGCCCCGCGCGGCAGCGCATGCTCGACGTGCTCGGCTACGACAGCGTCGAGGCCCTCGTGCAGCGGGCCGTGCCGGCCTCGATCCACGTGCAGCCCCGCACGACCAGCGACATCCCGGACGCCGCGACCGAGCGCGAGGCGATCGCCGAGCTTCGCGCGCTCGCCGCCCAGAACTCGCTGCACCGGCCGATGATCGGGCTCGGCTACTCCGACACGATCACGCCGGCGGTCATCCAGCGCAACGTGCTCGAGAACCCCTCTTGGTACACGGCCTACACCCCGTACCAGCCCGAGATCTCGCAGGGGCGGCTCGAGGCCCTCATCAACTTCCAGACGATGGTCGCCGAGCTCACCGGCCTCGACACCGCCGGCGCCTCGATGCTCGACGAGGGCACCGCTGTCGTCGAGGGGATGCTGCTGGCCCGCCGCGCCTCCAAGTCGAAGAGCAGCGTGTTCCTGGTCGACACCGATGCGCTCCCGCAGACGCGCGCGCTGCTCGCGCACCGCGCCGAGGCGCTGGGCATCGAGCTGCGCGACACCGACTTCGCCGACGCCGCGCTCGCCGAGGACGAGCACGATATCTTCGGCGCACTCATCCAGTACCCGGGCGCGTCCGGTCGGGTCTGGGACCCGAGCGCGGCCATCGCCGCGGTCAAGGCGCGCGGCGGGCTCGTCGTCGTCGCCGCAGACCTGCTCGCCCTCACGCTTCTCACCTCGCCCGGCGAGCTCGGCGCCGACATCGCGGCGGGCACCACGCAGCGGTTCGGCGTGCCGCTCGGCTTCGGCGGCCCGCACGCTGGCTACCTCTCGGTGCGCGCCTGCCTCGAGCGCCAGCTGCCAGGCCGGCTGGTCGGCGTCTCGCAGGACGCCGTCGGCGCACCCGCGTATCGGCTTGCGCTGCAGACCCGCGAGCAGCACATCCGCCGCGAGAAGGCGACTTCGAACATCTGCACCGCGCAGGTGCTGCTGGCCGTGATGGCCTCGATGTACGCGGTCTACCACGGGCCCGAGGGCCTGCGGGCGATCGCCCGCGACGTCTCCGCGAAGGCGCACGCCCTGGCCGCGGCGCTTCGCGAGGGCGGGCTGCGCGTTGCCCACGACAGCTTCTTCGACACGCTGCGCGTGGTCACCGATGGCGCCGCGGCGCAGGTGGTGGAGCGGGCGCGGGAGCGAGGCATCCACCTGCTGCACGTGGATGCCTCGGTCGTCGGTGTCTCGGTCGACGAGACGACCACCGCCGCCGAGCTCGCCGACGTGGCGTGGGCGTTCGGGGTGGAGGGCCCGCGCGAGCTCTCGCTCGCGGGCGTCGCCCCGATCGCGGCGGTGCCGGGCGCGCTCGTGCGCACGAGCGACTTCCTCACGCACGAGGTGTTCCGCACGCATCACAGCGAGACGGCGATGATGCGGTACCTGAAGCTGCTCGCCGACCGCGACTACGCGCTCGATCGCGGCATGATCCCGCTCGGCTCCTGCACGATGAAGCTCAACGCGGCAACCGAGATGCAGGCGATCACGTGGCCCGAGTTCGCGGGCCTGCACCCGTTCGCGCCGCAGCGCGATGCACTCGGCTCCCTCGCCCTGATCGAGCAGCTCGAGACGTGGCTCGCGGAGGTCACCGGCTACGACGCCGTCTCGCTGCAGCCCAACGCCGGCTCGCAGGGCGAGCTGGCGGGGCTCCTCGCGATCCGCGGCTATCACCGCGAGAACGGCGACCTGGGGCGCACGGTGTGCCTGATCCCGTCGTCGGCGCACGGCACGAACGCGGCCTCCGCGGTGCTGGCCGGCATGAAGGTCGTCGTCGTGGCGTGCGACGAGGGCGGCAACGTCGACCTCGACGACCTGCGCGCCAAGATCGCGCAGCACGCCGACGCGCTCTCGGCGCTGATGATCACCTACCCGTCGACCCACGGCGTGTACGAGCACGACGTGCTCGAGATCACGCAGGCCGTGCACGACGCCGGCGGGCAGGTGTACGTCGACGGCGCCAACCTGAACGCGCTGCTGGGCTTCGCGCGCTTCGGCGACCTGGGGGGCGATGTCTCGCACCTGAACCTGCACAAGACGTTCGCGATTCCGCACGGCGGCGGGGGTCCCGGCGTCGGGCCGGTCGCGGCCAAGGCGCATCTGGCGAAGTTCCTGCCGGGGCATCCGTTCATGCAGCGCCCCGACCACGGCGGCTTCGTGCACGAGGGCGGCCCGATCTCGGCCGCGCCGTACGGCAGCGCCGGCATCCTGCCGATCTCGTGGGCGTACGTGCGCATGATGGGCGCCGATGGCCTGCGCGAGGCGACCGGCGCGGCGGTGCTGGCGGCGAACTACATCGCGGCGCGGCTGCGCGAGCACTATCCGGTGCTCTACACGGGCGACGGCGGGCTGGTCGCGCACGAGTGCATCCTCGATCTGCGTCCGCTTCGGGATGCCACGGGCATCACCGTCGACGATGTGGCCAAGCGCCTGGTCGACTACGGCTTCCACGCGCCGACCATGTCGTTCCCGGTCGCGGGCACGCTCATGGTCGAGCCGACCGAGAGCGAGGACATCGCAGAGATCGACCGCTTCATCGACGCGATGATCGCGATCAAGGCCGAGGCCGACGCGGTCGCGGCCGGCGTGTGGCCCGCCGACGACAACCCGCTCGTGGGGGCCCCCCACACCGCGGAGGCCGTCGTCGTGGGGGAGTGGAGCCACCCGTACTCGCGCGAGATCGCCGTGTACCCGGTGTCGGGGCAGGTGCGCACGAAGTACTGGCCGCCGGTACGCCGGATCGACAACGCCTACGGCGACCGCAACCTGATGTGCGCGTGCCCGCCCGCGGAGGCGTTCGCGTAGGCCGCGTGCGCTGATCCAGGCCCCGCCCCGAACCTGCACCGAAACACACCGCCGACTTCGAGACACGCGAGGTGCCGCTGTGTCTCAACGTGGGCACCGTGTTTCGGCGGGGGTGACGACGGTGACGGCGACGACGGCGACGACGGCGGCGACGGTGACGGCGATGCCAACGCCGCTCGCCGTCAGCCGCGACGTTCTCCGGCTGCGAACGACCGCGGGTGCAGGCGAAGTGTCTTCAGCATGACGCGTTGCGGGGGAGCGATCAGCGGCACGCCCGCGGCGTACAGCGCATCGCCGAGTGCGGACGCCCGCATCGTCATCTGCCAATCCCATCGGGTGACCGTGAGCCCACGTCGGCGGAGTCGGCCCTCCCGTTGCTTCTCAGCGATGATGCGCTCGCGAGCCTGGTCGAGCTGCTCGGCGAGGTATTTGTCGTAGCCGTCGGACTCGCCCACGGCATGCGCGTCGGGCCAGAGGAAATCGACGCGGTCGAGGTATCCACCATCGCGAAACTCGACCTGCAACTCAGGAGTCGGGAATCCGAGCCAGCCGATGACGGCGCGACTCACGGACTCGCCGGGCGACTCGCTGCGGGCGTCTCCGTGTGCGCACGCCCATGCAACGAACCTGTGGCCGCGCCTGGACCGCTGCGCCGCTGCGAGTTCGGAGAGCTCGGCAACGGGCACGCCTGTGGCGAGCGCCGCATCGACGACCGCGAGCCCGAAGGCAGGTGGCAGGACCCGCGCAAGATCGATGGTGGTGTCGGCGATGCTGGTGGCGAAGTGCTCGCCGACTCTGACGAACTCGCGCGAGTCGAGACTTGTATGCACGGCAACGTCGCCGTACCGAACCGATCGGGCGCGCCTCGGATCAAAGACATGGATGTCACGGGGTTCTCCGAACGTGGGCAGACCGAGGAGTGCGGCGGCGGACTCGTGAGAAAAGACCGCCTCCGGATTGACGAGCGCGTAGGCGTGCACTCGCGCGAGGTAGCGCTGCCATGGCTTGAGCGTGGCCCATTCTGCCGAGAGTGCATAAATCGTGGGCCGCACGCGGATGTACCCGGGGTCGCGCCACATCTGGTACCCGCCGATGCGCTCATCGGCGGCCCGGAAGAGGTCAAGCGGCCGGGGAGGCGCGAGGGCCTTGAGCGGTGCCATGAGCGAGGTTCTCGCACGTTGCGGCGAGCCGGTTCGCGGGCGCGCACCGTGAGGGCAGTCCTCAAGCACGGGATGCCTGTGCACGACGAGTCACATCGGGGAAGTGCACCGCCCCCGGCTCGCTGAGACACAGTCCTGACTTCGAGACACAGTGGTGGCCCGTGTGTCTCGAAGGGGGTGGTGTGTTTCGGTCGAGGAGTGGGTGGCGGGGCAGGCGGCTACGCCGCCGACGCACCGAAGATCGAGGGCCAGAGCGCCGCCGCAAGCGGGTAGCCGACGAAGGCGACCACGTCGAGCAGCGTGTGCGCGATCACGAGCGGCATGACCCGGCCCCAGCGCTGGTAGCACCACCCGAACACGAGCCCCATGACGAAGTTGCCGAACACCGCGCCCAGCCCCTGGTACGAGTGGTAGGCGCCTCGAAGGGCCGCGACCGAGACGATGATCGACCACGTTCCCCAGCCGATCCGGCGCAGTCGATCGAACAGGTAGCCGAGCAGGACGACCTCCTCATAGAGGGCGGCGCGGATCGCGCTCAGCACGAGCAGGGGGACCGTCCACCACGCGGCATCCACCGGCGAGGCGACGACGTTGACCGTGAAGCCGAGCTCGCGGCCCAGCACGTACAGCGCGAGCCCGGGCGCCCCGATGGCGACGAGCAGCAGCGCGCCCCGCCAGAGGTCGCCGCCGAAGCGGGTGAAGTCGAGGCCGATCCGGCGCAGGGCGTTGCCGCCGGTCGTCCAGAGCAGATAGATGACGAGCGCGACCACGGCGAGATCGAAGACGATGTCGAGCAGCCGATAGACCGCGTCCCAGATCGCGGCGGCGTCACGCGACGGGTTCAGCTGCGCGCTCTGCTGCCCGAGGGGAACCTCGGAGAGCGCGCGGCGAAGCAATGCGAGCAGAGAATAGATCGCAGATTGCCCAAGCGAAAGCGCGAGGATGATGCAGATCTCCCAGATCAGCCGTGCGCGTGAGGGTGAAATGTCAGATTCCGAACAACGCGTGGGGGCATTCGAGTCGGTCACGTTGTCAGAATGCCACAGTCTGCGCAATTGAGTTAAGGGTGTGTAACGTTTGTGCGTTCTTTTTGCCGTCCGTTGTGAACATGTTTATCGTTTTGGTATCCGTGTCCGCGCTTTTATCATGCGCGGGCACTTCACCCCTTGCACAGGAGGAAATGTGTCAAACCCCGCATGGCGCAAGCGCGCCTTGGTGGTTGCTTCTGGCGTGGCCGTGGGCGCACTTGCGCTCGCCGGCTGCACGCACAGTGCTCCCGCCCCGGATGAGTCGAGCGCAGACGCGTCGGTCATCGTCGCTGAGGTCAACGAGCTCACCAGCTTCAACCCGAACACCAGCCAGGCGAACCTCGACATCAACTCGAAGATCGCCTACCTGACCAAGTCGGGCTTCTTCTACATCGATGACGAGATGGGCCTTGTTCCCGACGAGTCGTTCGGCACCATGGAGAAGATCAGCGATGATCCTCTCACCGTCGAGTACACCCTCAACGAGGGCCTCGAGTGGTCGGACGGCGACCCCATCGACAGCGACGACATGCTCTTCGCATGGGCCGCGGTCTCGGGCTACTTCGATGACTACACGCTCGACGAGGAGAGCGGCAAGATCGTCTCGGGCACCCAGTACTTCGACGTCGCCGGCAGCACCGCCGGTGTGAACACGACCGAGGTTCCCGTTGTCAGCGACGACAAGCTCAAGGTCACCCTCACCTACGGCACGCCGTACGTGGACTGGAACCTGCTGAACCTCATCGACCAGCCCGTGCACGTGATGGCCGAGAAGGCAGGCGTCACGGTCGAGGAGCTCATCACCGCGATCACGACCACCCCGAAGGGCGACCCGGCAGCGCCGGTCACGCCGAACCCGACCATCAAGGCCGTGGCTGACTTCTGGAACACGGGCTTCGACGTGACGTCGCTCCCCGCCGACGAGTCGCTCTACCTCTCGAGCGGTCCCTTCATCGTCGACGCGTGGGCTCCCACGCAGTCGGTGACGCTGAAGCTCAACGACAGCTACAAGGGCGACCTGAAGCCCTCGTACAACGAGATGGTCATCCGCTTCATCGCCGACTCGAACGCACAGGTCACCGCGCTCCAGAACGGCGAGGTTGACGTGATCAACCCGCAGGCCAGCGAGGCCACCCTCGACACCCTCAACGGCCTCACCGGCATCGAGGTGCTCCAGGGCGCGCAGCTCGCGTACGACCACGTCGACCTGAAGTTCGACGGTGTCTTCGCCGACGCGAACGTCCGCGAGGCGTTCCTCAAGACGATCCCGCGCGAGCGCATCCTCGCCTCGCTGATCACCCCGATCAACCCCGACGCCGAGGTGCTCAACTCGCAGATCTTCGTCACCTCGGAGGGCGAGGTCTACCGCGAGTCGGCCGCGCAGAACACGTCGGACCGCTTCGCCGAGGTCGACATCGAGGGCGCGAAGGCGCTCCTGAACGGTGCGACCCCGACCGTGCGCGTGCTCTACAGCAGCGTCAACACGAACCGCGTCGCCGCGTTCGAGGCCATCCAGGCTTCGGCAGCCGAGGCCGGCTTCATCATCGAGAACGTCGGTCGCGAGGACTGGGGCGCCCAGCTCGGCAGCGACATCTACGACGCGGCCATCTTCGGCTGGATCTCGCCCGGTGTCGGCAACGCCGCACTTCCGCAGATCTTCGCTGCAGGCGGCGGCGGTAACTACAACGGCTACTCCAACGCCCGCGTGACCGAGCTCGCGAACGCCTCGCAGTTCGAGACCGACGAGGACGCCCTCAACAAGATCAAGTTCGAGATCGACCGCCTGACGTTCGAGGACGGCTATGGTCTGCCCCTGTTCCAGAGCCCGGGCCTCATCGCCCACACGGACCGCGTCCAGGGCATCACCTACATGGCAAACCAGACCGGACCGATCTGGAACTTCTGGGAGTGGACTGTCGGCGAGTAATCTCGGCTGACAGACGCACAGCGTGGGGCGTCGGGGAGCAATTCCCCGTCGCCCCATCACTGTGAGAACCACACGTCAGGTGCCAGGATGCCCCGCCCGCGCGACGCTCGGAAGACCCCGAGCGGCGGGCGGGCACCTGGTACCGTGAAACCCATGAATAGGCGTCCCCTTGCTTAGTTACGTCTTGCGACGCATCGGCGTGTCGATCCTCATCCTGATCGCCGCCTCACTTCTTATGTACGTCCTTGTGGCCTGGGCCAGAGACCCGCTGCAAGACCTCTACGCGAGCAGCAGTCCCAACAAGGACAACCTGATCGCGCAGCGCATCCAATGGCTGAACCTCGACCAGCCCGTGCTCCTTCGCTGGCTGAACTGGCTCGGCGGCGCGGTGCAGTGCGTCATCCCCGGCGGTGGCTGCGACCTCGGCGTCACCATCACCAACCAGCCCGTCACGATCCTCCTCGGCCGCGCCATTGGCGCGACGCTCCAGCTCGTCACCGCAGCGACCGTGCTCGCCATCGTCCTCGGTGTCACCATCGGCATCGTCTCGGCGCTTCGCCAGTACAGCGCGATCGACTACACCTTCACCTTCGCGAGCTTCTTCCTCTACTCGCTGCCGTCCTTCCTCATGGGCGTGCTGCTCAAGGTGTTCATCGCCCTCGGCTTCAACGACTTCCTCGCCGACCCCACCATCACGTGGCCCTGGATCATCGCGCTCTCGCTCATCTCGGGCCTCTTCTGGCAGGCGATTCTCGGCGGCGGCCGCAACAAGCGCCTCGTGGTGTTCGCCGCATCGCTGCTCACCACCTGCGTCATGCTCTGGGGCATCTCGGCCACACACTGGCTGCTCGACCCCTCGCTGGGTCCGATCCTCGCCCCGCTGCTCATCGCCGGCGTCGGCGCCGGCATGGTCGTGCTCGTCGCGGGCACGCACAGCAAGACGGCCTGGCGCACCGGCGCGGTGGTGGCCGCGGTCGTCATCGTGCTCTACTTCGTCTCGCTCCCGTTCCTGCGCGGCTGGGGCCTGGCGGGCATCATCGGACTGTTCGTCGTCGGCATCGCGGCGGGCATCGCCGCGGGACTGCTCCTCGGTCAGCACGACAAGGGGCAGGCCGCGCGCATCGGCGCTCTCGCCGCGGCGCTCGGCGTCGCCGTGATCGTCCTCGATCAGTACATGCGCACGTGGAACTCGTACGTGACCAACCCGCGCATCAACGGACGTCCGATCGCGACCGTGGGCTCGGCGACCCCCACGCTCAAGGGCGACTTCTGGATCCACAGCACCGACACCTTCACCCACCTGCTGCTGCCGACGATCAGCCTCATGCTGATCTCGTTTGCGGGATACACCCGCTATGCCCGCGGCGGCATGCTCGAGGTGCTCAACCAGGACTACATCCGCACCGCGCGCGCCAAGGGCCTGCCCGAGCGCACCGTGGTCGTGCGACACGCGTTCCGCAACTCGCTGATCCCGATCACGACGATCGTCGCGGCCGACGTGGGAGGCCTGATCGGCGGTGCGATCATCACCGAGCGGATCTTCGCCTTCAGCGGCATGGGCGCGCTGTTCAACAGCGGCCTCCAGGCCGGTGATCCGAACCCCGTGATGGCGTACTTCATCGTGATCGCGATCTTCGCCATCACCTTCAACTTCCTCGCGGACCTCGCCTACTCGGCGCTCGATCCGAGAGTCAGGGCAAAATAATGACAATTCCTCTCGATCCCGATTTCGAGCCCCCCGCAGCGCCGGCCTCCGAAGACGACGGCGTCGCCGTCGAGAAGGCGGGCGCGCAGGGCATCAGCCAGGGCAGGCTCATCCTGCGGCGCTTTCTCAAGCACAAGCCCGCGCTGATCAGCATCGTGCTGCTCGTGCTGATCATCGGCCTGGCAGTCTCGGCCACCGGCATCGGCAGCATCCCCGGCTGGTGGAAGTGGAACTACACGCAGCTGCTCGACCCCTACAACAACGGCAAGCCCACACTCTCGCTCGTGCCCAAGTGGCTCGGTGGCGAGGGCATCATGCTGGGGGAGCACCCATTCGGCCAGAACGGCGTCGGCAAGGACTACTTCGCGATGGTCATGCGCGGCACGATGAACTCGGCCTACATCATGTTCATCATCGGCTTCATTGCGGCGTTCATCGGCGTCGTGATCGGCGCGATCTCGGGCTACTACCGCGGCTGGGTGGATGCCGTGCTGATGCGCATCACCGACGTCGTCATCGTCATCCCGGTCATCGTGCTCGGCGCGGTCGTCGGTGTTGCGGCCGGCGGCCTCGGCCCGCTGTTCCTCGCCGTCCTCCTCGGCTTCGTGGCGTGGACGGGCGTGGCGCGACTGGTGCGCGCCGAGTTCCTCTCGCTGCGTGAGCGCGAGTTCGTCGAGGCCGCGCGCGTGGCCGGCGCGTCGGATGCGCGCATCATCTTCAAGCACATCCTGCCGAACGCGATGGGCGTCGTGATCGTCGCGACCACGCTGCTGATCGCAGCCGCGATCATCCTCGAGACGTCGCTGAGCTTCCTCGGCTACGGCGTCCAGTCGCCCGACGTGTCGCTCGGCAAGCTGATCAGCGACAACGAGGCGGCCTTCGCCACCAAGCCGTGGCTGTTCTGGTGGCCCGCGGTCTTCATCGTCGTGCTCTCGCTGCTGGTCAACTTCATCGGCGACGGCCTGCGCGACGCGTTCGACCCGCGCCAGAAGCGCGTGCGCATCAAGAAGGTCAAGGAGCTGCCCGCCGACCTCGTCGTCGGCAGCTCGATCGGCACGCGCGCCGCGGTGCCTGAGGGCGCGGGTCGAGGCGGGGGCTCCGCCGTCGGCCGACGCCAGCGGCCGATGGACGGCGAGAACGACGAGAACGGCGACAACGACGGGAGTCAGGCATGAGCGCGGCTCACGAGCGCAGTGAGGCCGGCGGCCCGCTGCTGCAGGTCAACGATCTTTCGGTCGATTTCGCGGTGGACGGCTTCTGGGTTCCCGCGGCCAAGAAGCTCAACTACGAGGTGCAGGGCGGCAAGGCCCTCGCGATCGTCGGCGAGTCGGGTTCGGGAAAGAGCGCGAGCTCGATGGCGATCCTCGACCTCCTGCCGAGCAACGCCCGCATCCGCGGCAGCGTGAAGCTCGCGGGGCGCGAGCTTCGCGGGCTCCGGCCGGACGAGATGCGCAAGGTGCGCGGCGCCGATATCGCGGTGATCTTCCAGGAGCCCATGACGGCGCTCAACCCCGTCTACACCGTGGGATTCCAGATCATCGAGACGCTGCGCACCCACTTCGGCATCACGCCGAGCGCCGCGCGCGAGCGCGCCCTCGAGCTGCTCGAGATGGTCGAGCTGCCCGATCCGCTCAAGGCGTTCAACTCGTACCCGCACCAGCTCTCGGGCGGTCAGCGGCAGCGCGCGATGATCGCGCAGTCGATCTCGTGCGACCCGAAGCTGCTGATCGCCGACGAGCCGACCACGGCGCTCGACGTCACCGTGCAGGCCGAGATCCTCGACCTGATGCGCGATCTGCGGCACCGCCTGAACAGCGCGATCCTGCTGATCACCCACGACATGGGCGTGGTCGCCGACCTCGCCGACGACATCGTCGTGATGCGCCAGGGCGAGATCGTCGAGCGCGGCACCGTGGCCGGCGTGTTCGCCAATCCGACGCATCCCTACACGCAGCAGCTGCTCGGCGCGGTGCCCCGCATCGGCGTCAGCGACGGCGAGAAGATCGACACCACCGCCGGCCTGCTCGCCGACACCACCGCGATCGAGCTCGCGGCCCGCGCCGCCGCCGAGGACGAGGCGCGCCGCGCGACGCTCGGCGACCCGGTGCTCGCGTTCGAGCAGGTCGCGATCGAGTACCCCAAGCGCGGCCGTGTGCCCGCGTTCCGGGCGGTGGATGACGCGAACTTCGCGATCTACCCCGGCGAGGTCGTCGGCCTGGTCGGCGAGTCCGGTTCGGGCAAGACCACGGTCGGGCGCGCGGCGATCGGCCTCATCCCGATCGCCGAGGGCACCGCCCGGGTCGTGGGGCACGACATCTCGCACGCGAACCGCCAGCTGCTGCGCAAGGTGCACAAGGACGTCGGCATCGTCTTCCAGGACCCGTCGTCGTCGCTGAACCCGCGACTGCCGATCGGGCAGAGCATCGGCGAGCCCATGCTGCTCAGCGGCGTGGCGAAGGGGCGTGCATTGGATGCCCGCGTCGAGGAGCTCCTCGACGCGGTCGAGCTGCCGCGCGCCTACCGCAACCGCTACCCGCATGAGCTCTCGGGCGGGCAGAAGCAGCGCGTCGGCATCGCCCGCGCGCTCTCGCTCAAGCCCAAGCTGCTCATCGCGGACGAGCCCACCTCGGCGCTCGACGTGTCGGTGCAGGCGACGGTGCTGGAGCTCATGCGCCGGCTGCAGGCCGAGATGGGCTTTGCGTGCCTGTTCATCAGCCACGACCTCGCGGTCGTCGACACCCTCTCCGACCGCATCATCGTGATGCAGCACGGCAAGATCGTCGAGCAGGGCGCCACCGGGCAGCTGCTGCGCAACCCGCAGGACCCGTACACGCAGCGGCTCATCGCCGCCGTGCCCGTGCCGGACCCGGCCGAGCAGCGGCTGCGCCGCGAGGCGCGGCACGCGCTGCTGGCCGCCGACAAGGCCGCCGAGCAGTAGCTCGAGCGAACGCAGAGAGGCCGCGCCGCATGGCGCGGCCTCTCTGCGTTTCACGCCGGCGTGCCGGCGAGGCGTCACTGGGTCGCGGCAAGCGCCCACACGGTCGCGGTGACCAGGGCGATGGTTACGGCGATCACCGGCACATCGGGCCTGCGATGCACGGGCGTCTGCTCGGCGACGCCGACGGGGATGCTGCCGGCCCTCAGGCCCGCTTCCCAGTGCTCGCGCACGACCGCGGCGGCGTCGCCCGAATCGGTGCCGATCATGTCGCTCGGCCGCACGTCGCCATCCACCAGCCGCGCCTCGCGGTTCACCTCGTTGCGGCTCACCCGCATGCTGGTGAGGCGTCCGGGCGCGGGCGCCGACCAGGCGACGAAGCGTCGGCCCGGGGTGTGCAGCGTCAGCGCGTAGCGGGTCTCGATGTGCACGAGCGCGGCCCAGGGGATCTGCACGCTGTGGGTGACGTTTCGCAGGCGCACGCCGTCTGCCGAGACGCCGACGTACGGTCGCCACAGCGCCGACCACGCCAGGAACGCGATGAGCGCGCCCGCCGGGTACGCCCACGCGAGGCGCGGGTCGCCCGACCACAGCACCGAGCCGACGATGAGCGCCGCGAGGGCCCACGTCAGCACGGCCATGCGCCGGTTGAAGCGCGAGTGGACGGGGTATGCGGGGGCGGGCGTCACCGACCCATTCTCGCAGGGGAGGGGCGCCCGGCTCCCAGGCGACGCACGGGTGGGAGCCGAACCGTGCGATAAGATGCAACGCGGACTTTTGACAGACGATCGCCATGATGCGCGTCGCCGGGTTCCGCAGCATCCAATCAACTTCTCTAAGGACCCTTATGGCGCGCGCCCTCCGTTCAGACCTTCGCAATGTGGCAATCGTGGCTCACGTCGACCACGGCAAGACCACGCTCGTCGAGGCGATGCTGCGCCAGACCGGATCGTTCGGCGAGCACGCGCACGTCGAGGACCGCTCGATGGACTCGGGTGACCTCGAGCGCGAGAAGGGCATCACGATCCTCGCGAAGAACACCTCGATCACCTACGAGGGCGCCCACGCGACCGAGGGTCCCATCACCATCAATGTGATCGACACCCCTGGGCACGCCGACTTCGGCGGCGAGGTCGAGCGCGGCCTGTCGATGGTCGATGGCGTCGTGCTGCTCGTCGACTCGAGCGAGGGCCCGCTTCCGCAGACCCGCTTCGTGCTGCGCAAGGCGCTCGAGGCGAAGCTGCCGGTGATCCTCCTCGTCAACAAGACCGACCGCCCCGACGCGCGCATCGCCGAGGTCGAGGCGGAGGCACAGGACCTCCTGCTGGGCCTGGCGAGCGACCTCGTCGACGATGTGCCCGACCTCGACGTCGACGCGCTGCTCGACGTGCCGGTCGTGTACGCCTCGGGGCGCAACGGCGCCGCGAGCCGCAACCGTCCCGCCAACGGCGAGCTGCCCGACAACGACAACCTCGAGCCGCTGTTCGAGGCGATCCTCGAGCACGTGCCGGCGCCCGCCTACGACGACGAGCACCCCCTGCAGGCCTGGGTCACGAACCTCGACTCGAGCCCGTTCCTCGGCCGCCTCGCCCTGCTGCGCGTGTTCAACGGCACGCTGCAGAAGGGCCAGACCGTGGCCTGGGTGCGCGCCGACGGCGAGACCCACACCGCCCGCATCACCGAGCTGCTGAAGACCCGCGCCCTCGAGCGCTACCCCGCCGAGAGCGCCGGCCCCGGCGACATCGTCGCGATCGCCGGCTTCGACGACATCACCATCGGCGAGACGATCGCAGACCCGAGCGATGTGCGCCCGCTCCCGCAGATCCACATCGACGACCCCGCGATCTCGATGACCATCGGCACCAACACCTCGCCGCTGGTCGGCAAGGTCAAGGGCCACAAGCTCACGGCGCGCATGGTCAAGGACCGCCTCGACCGCGAGCTGGTCGGCAACGTCTCGCTCAAGGTCGTCGAGATCGGACGCCCCGACACCTGGGAGGTGCAGGGCCGCGGCGAGCTCGCGCTCGCGATCCTCGTCGAGAACATGCGTCGCGAGGGCTTCGAGCTCACGGTCGGCAAGCCGCAGGTGGTCACGCGCACCGTCGACGGCAAGGTGCACGAGCCGTTCGAGCACCTCACGATCGACGCCCCCGAGGAGTACCTCGGCGCGATCACGCAGCTGCTCGCGAACCGCAAGGGCCGCATGGAGGGCATGACGAACCACGGCACCGGCTGGGTGCGGATGGAGTTCATCGTTCCCTCGCGCGGCCTGATCGGCTTCCGCACCGAGTTCATGACCACCACCCGCGGCACCGGCATCGCCAACGCCATCTCGCACGGCTACGAGCCGTGGGCGGGCAACATCATCACGCGCCAGAACGGCTCGATCGTGGCCGACCGCGCCGGCGTGGCCACGCCGTTCGCGATGATCGGCCTGCAGGAGCGCATGACGTTCTTCGTGCAGCCCACGCAGGAGGTCTACGAGGGCATGGTCATCGGCGAGAACTCGCGCGCCGACGACATGGACGTGAACGTCACCAAGGAGAAGAAGCTCACCAACATGCGTGCGGCCAGCTCCGACTCGTTCGAGTCGATGACCCCGCCGCGCATCCTCTCGCTCGAGGAGTGCCTCGAGTTCGCTCGCGAGGACGAGTGCGTCGAGGTCACCCCGGAGACCGTCCGCATCCGCAAGGTGAACCTGGATGCCACGGAGCGCGCTCGCGCCACCGCACGCCTGAAGCGCCAAGACAGCAAGTAGCATGGCCGCCTCCGTCGCAACCCGCGTGGGCACGATCGTGCTCGCGCTGGTCGCGGGGGCGATCTTCGGGAGCGTCGGCACGGTCGCGCACGGCTTCACCGTCGTGCTGGGGCCGGTCACGCTCCCGATCGGGCTTGCGCTCGCGCTGATCGGCGCGGGGGCGCTCCTGCTCGGCATCCGCGCGATCGCCGACCGCTGGAGCACCCTCGCCGCAGGCATCGGGCTCTTCGTCGTGGTGGCGAGCTTCGCCGGCGCGGGCCCCGGGGGCTCGGTGCTCGTGCCGAACACGTGGATGGGCGTGGTGTGGACGTTCGCGGCACCGCTGCTCACGGCGATCGTCGTCGCATGGCCCGATCTGCGCGGTGCTCGCGCACACGCCAAGTCGAACTAGACTGGGAGCCCCGCAGCTGTGAAGGGACTGACTCCGCCGTGACTTATGTGATCGCTCTCCCGTGCGTCGATCTGAAGGATCGCGCATGCGTCGACGAGTGCCCGGTCGACTGCATCTACGAGGGTGACCGGATGCTCTACATCCACCCCGACGAGTGCGTCGACTGCGGCGCGTGCGAGCCCGTCTGCCCCGTGGAGGCGATCTACTACGAGGACGATCTGCCGGAGGAGTGGGCCGACTACTACAAGGCCAACGTCGAGTTCTTCGACGACATCGGCTCGCCCGGCGGCGCGGCCAAGACCGGCGTGATCCACAAGGATCACCCCGTCGTCTCCGTCCTGCCGCAGCAGGAGCACTAGCCGCATGGCGCTGCAGGAGCTTCCCGACTACCCCTGGGGGCTCGTCGAGCCGTATGCCGAGCGTGCGCGAGCGCACGAGGGCGGCCTCGTCGACCTCTCGATCGGCTCGCCGGTCGACCCCACGCCCGGGCTCATCCGCGACGCGCTCGCCGGTGCGACCGATGCGCACGCCTATCCCACGGTCGCGGGCTCGCCGCCGCTGCAGCAGGCGATTGCGCAGTGGTTCGAGCGCCGGCGGGGCGTCGCGGGGCTGACCGCCGCCAACGTGCTGCCGACCGTCGGCTCGAAGGAGCTGGTTGCGCTGCTGCCGCTGCTGCTCGGCCTTGGCGAGGGCGATGCGGTCGTGCACCCGGTCGCCGCCTACCCGAGCTACGACATCGGCGCCCGCGTCGCCGGCGCGACGCCGGTCGCCTCCGATGATCCCGCCGAATGGCCCGAGAACACGCGCCTGGTCTGGCTGAACTCGCCGGGCAACCCCGATGGGCGGGTGCTGGATGTCGCGGCCCTCGCGGCCGCAGTCGCGCGCGCTCGCGAGCTCGGCGCCGTCGTCGCGTCCGACGAGTGCTACGCCGAGCTCGGCTGGGACGGCCAGTGGGCCACCGAGGCCATCCCGTGCGTCCTCGACGAGCGGGTGACCGGGGGAGACCTGCGCGGCGTGCTGTCGGTCTACTCGCTGAGCAAGCAGTCGAATCTCGCCGGCTATCGCGCCGCCTTCATCGGCGGCGACCCGGCGCTCATCTCGAAGCTGCTGAACACGCGCAAGCACCTGGGGCTCATGCTCCCCGCGCCCGTCGCGGAGGCGATGATCGTCGCGCTCGGCGACGACGCGCACGTGCGCGAGCAGAAGGAGCGCTACCGCGCGCGCCGCGACCGGCTGCGGCCGGCGCTCGAGGCCGCCGGGTTCCGCATCGACCACAGCGAGGCTGGCCTGTACCTGTGGGCGACCGAGGGGCGCGACGCCTGGGAGTCGATGCAGCGCCTCGCCGAGCTCGGCATCCTCGCCGGGCCGGGCGTCTTCTACGGCGACGCGTCGCCGCAGCACGTGCGCTTCTCGCTCACCGCGAGCGACGAGCGCATCGAGCAGGCGGCGCAGCGGCTCGAAGCATCCATCGCCTGAGCGCCGAGTCTTTGGCGCTTCGCTCCACAGGATTCGTAATGTCGTTGGGTGAATCGTCAGTGTCGCTGAGAGTCGATTAGGCTGTGCGTGCTGTGGCCATGCGCCGTGGCACGCCCCCGCCTTCAAACCAGAAGGCGCACGTCACAGATCTGCCAGGAGGCACCGTGAGCGACGCTGGAATTCAGGCCCCAGGCGACAAGGCCACCCTGCATTACCCAGGCGGCACCGCCGAGTTCCCAATTCTGCGTGGCACGGAGGGCGCATCAGCCATCGACATGGCGACGCTGACTCGCCAGACCGGGCTCACCAGCCTCGACTACGGGTTCGTGAACACCGCGTCGACGAAGTCCGCGATCACCTACATCGACGGCGATGAGGGCATCCTGCGCTACCGCGGCTACCCGATCGAGCAGCTCGCGACCAGCAGCACCTACCTCGAGGTGGCCTGGCTGCTGCTCTACGGCGAGCTGCCCACGCCGAGCGAGCTGGCCGAGTTCGACGAGCGCGTGCGCCGTCACACCCTGCTGCACGAAGACCTCAAGCACTTCTTCTCGGCGCTGCCGCACACCGCGCACCCGATGTCGGTGCTCTCGTCGGCCGTGTCGGCGCTCTCGACCTACTACGAGAACGAGTCCGACCCGAACAACCCCGAGCACGTCGAGCTGAACACGGTTCGCATGCTGGCGAAGCTGCCGGTGATCGCCGCGTACGCGCACAAGAAGAGCGTCGGCCAGGCGTTCCTCTACCCCGACAACTCGCTGAGCTTCGTCGACAACTTCCTCAAGCTCAACTTCGGCAACAACGCCGAGCCCTACGAGGTGAACCCGGTCATGTCGCGCGCCCTCGAGCGCCTGCTGATCCTGCACGAGGACCACGAGCAGAACGCCTCGACCTCGACCGTGCGCCTGGTCGGCTCGACCGGCTCCAACCAGTTCTCGTCGATCTCGGCCGGCATCAGCGCCCTCTACGGCCCGCTGCACGGCGGCGCCAACGAGGCGGTGCTCGACATGCTCGGCCGCATCCGCGACTCGGGCGAGAGCGTGCAGCGCTTCGTCGAGCGCGTCAAGAACAAGGAAGACGGCGTGAAGCTCATGGGCTTCGGGCACCGCGTCTACAAGAACTACGACCCGCGCGCCAAGCTCGTCAAGGAATCGGCCGACGAGGTGCTCGAGGCCCTCGGCGTCAGCGACCCGCTGCTCGACCTCGCCAAGGAGCTCGAGCAGATCGCGCTCGAGGACGACTACTTCAAGGAGCGTCGCCTCTACCCGAACGTCGACTTCTACACCGGCGTCATCTACAAGGCGATGGGCTTCCCGACCCGCATGTTCACCGTGCTGTTCGCCATCGGCCGCCTGCCCGGCTGGCTGGCGCACTGGCGCGAGCTCAACATGGACCCGCAGACCAAGATCGGTCGCCCGCAGCAGCTGTACACCGGCTCGACCGAGCGGCCGTACCCCGCGCGCTGAGCGACGCGACGGCATTCCACGACAGCCCGCACCGGCCCCGGCCGTGCGGGCTGTCGTGCTGTTCGGGCGCTCGCGGCGCGGTCGCGGGCGCGTCCGCGGGTGGATGCTACCGGTCGGCGCCCTGCGGCTGCCCGGCGCGGCCGAACCGGGCGTTCGCGAGCGCCGCGATCAGCGCGGCCGCGGCGAGCAGGGCGATCCACGCGCCCGCGCCCCACGACGGCAGCGCGATCGTGAGGCCGCCCGCGAGCAGCAGCGCCACCAGGATCGCATCGGACTGCCAGAGGGCGATGACCATCACCGAGGCGTCGCCCATCGGCGTGGGCACGGGCATCATGAGCTCGATCGGGAGGGGGCCCTTCGCGGCATCCATCGCCCGCACGAGCACGAGGCACGCGATCGCCGCGACGACCCACCAGGTGGCCGAGCCGGCGCCGAGCAGGAGCGCGCCCAGGCCGCCGAGGACGATGGCGGCGACGAGGGGCAGCAGCGCGTGCATCGCGGCGTCGGCCCTGGCCGAGACGCCCAGCAGCGGCGGGCGCCCCGCGGCATCGGCGGCGTGCCGGAGCCCGTCGCAGAACGGCCCGAGCGCGAGGAAGGCGAGCAGCGCGCCGGCGAGCGCGGGAGCGGTGGCGTCGGCGCTGCGTGCCGCGATGCCGAGCAGGCCCCCGGCGACGGTCAAGGCGACGGCGCCGACGGCGATGCGGGCGGGGCGGCGCAGCGCGACCAGGCCGTCGCGCGCGAGATACGCGAGCGGGAGGACGCGGGGGAGGGCGAGGTGGATGCCGCGGCCCCGCGTGCCCGGCGTGCCGAACGCCGCGAGCGTGGCCGCGGCGTCGCCCGTGCGCGCCAGGGTGAGCGCGGCCTGCCAGCGGCTGGCCTGCCACAGCGCGGTCGCGGGGGAGATGCGATCGAGCAGCGACGGCGCCGCGGCGAGGGTCAGCGCGGCGGCGGCCGCCAACGCGATGAGCGCGACAGGCCCGGCGACGTCCGGTGCGAGCGGGCCCGGAGCGGCGCCGGTGGCGCTCGCGGCCGGTGGCCAGAGCGCCCCGAGCCAGCCCCACGGGGTGTAGGGCAGCACGGCGGGCGCGGCGGCACTGACGGCCACGAGGAGGGCGATGCCCGTGGCACCCAGGCGCACGGTGTTGGGGCGCAGCGACTGGCCGGCGAGCCACGCGACGACCGCGAGCACCGCGAACAGCGCCGCGGCGCCGAAGAAGCGCCACACCGACACGGCCGGCACGCCGCCGCCGAGCGCGAGCGCGATGCAGACGATCCCGGCGATCGCGGTGAGGGCGAGCGCCGTCGTGCCGCCGCCGCGCACGAACGTCGCACGCAGCGTCGTGCGGCCGCGCAGCTCCAGTGAGGTCAGCACCCAGGCGTGGAACGGGTCTGCGAGCACCGGGCCGCGCGTGCGGCCCGCGAGCATGGCGGCGCCGAGGAGGGCGCCGCCGCCGAGCGAGAGGAGCGTCGCCGAGGCGGGGTCGAACAGCGTGGCGCGGGCCGGGGCGCTCATGAGCCCGAGCACGATGGCGCGCACGATCGGGACGCCGACGATCGCGGCCACCAGCACGCCGACATAGACGCCGTACGCGATCTCTGACGGCGCCGGGCGCCCGTCGCGCTCGCGTCGCACATCGCGGGCGTCGCGCAGGCGTTCGCGTGCGGTGCGGGTCACGGCATCGTCCTCAGCGCGCCGCGGGGTCGTTCGGCTCGCTCGGGTCGGTCGGCTCGTGCACGGTGATCGAGTGGTCGGCGAGCCGGTCGATGAGATCGGGGCTGTGGCTCGCGAACACGAGTGCGGCGCCGCGCTCGATGCGCTCGCGCAGCACCTGCGCGACGAGCGCCCGGCGCCCCTCGTCGAGGCGCTGTTCGGGCTCGTCGAGCACGAGCAGCTCCGCGGGGCGGGCGAGGGTCAGGGCCAGCGTGAACAGCTGCAGCTGGCCGGACGAGAGCTCGTGGCCGAAGCGCCGGCCGAGGTGGGCGATGCCCAGCGCCTCGAGGAGTCCATCGGCCGCGGCATCCACGTGCGGGGTGCCCCAGCTGGCGCCGATGAAGCGCAGCTGCTCACGGACGGTGAGCTCGCGGGCGATCGGGGGCGGTCCGAGCAGCGCAGCGAGGCGGCGGCGCAAGGCCGTCGAGCGGACGTCGACGGGCTCGCCGAACACCCGCGCGCTGCCCGTGCTGGCGCGCTGCGCGCCCGCGAGCACCCGAAGCAGCGTGGTCTTGCCGGAGCCGTTGCGCCCACGGACCGCGACGGCGTGGCCGCGCTCGACGCGCAGCGACGTCGGCGCGAGCAGCGCCTGCCCATCGATCGAGACCGAGACGGCGTCGAGCTGCGCCGCGGGGGCGCTCAAGAGGCCGGGCCGTCGGCCGCGCGAGTCTGGTCTGCCTTGGCCTTGGCCTTCGCTTTCGCCTTCGCCTTCGCCTTGGTCTTCGCCTTCGAGCGGCCACCGGTGTCGGCGTCGGTGCCGCCCAGCGCGCCTGGAGCATTCGCCGCCTGCGCGCGCAGCAGCTCGCCGACGAAGTCGGGCACCCGGGTGCTGGCCTCGCGCGGCGGGCGCTCGTAGCCGCGCGCTTCCGGGCGGGGCGGAATCACGATCTGCTCGCGCTCGACGATCTCGTACGGGATCTGCGAGAGCATGTGCGCCATCATGTTGATGCGCGAGCGGCGCTTGTCGTCGCTGTCGACCTCCCACCACCGCGCCTCGGGAATGTCGGTGTGCACGAACATGGTGTCCTTCGCGCGGGAGTAGTCCTCCCACTTCGTGATCGCCTGCACGTCGTTCGGGCTCAGCTTCCAGCGTCGCATCGGGTCGTTCAGGCGGTCGTGGAAGCGGCGCTCCTGCTCGATGTCCGACACCGAGAACCAGTACTTGAGCAGGATGATGCCGTCTTCGACGAGCATCCGCTCGAAGATCGGCGCCTGCCGGAGGAAGCGCTGGTACTCGGCATTCGACGAGTAGCCCATCACGTGCTCGACGCCCGCCCGGTTGTACCAGGAGCGGTCCATGAGCACGATCTCGCCGCCGGCGGGCAGGTGCGGCACGTAGCGCTGGAAGTACCAGCGCGTCTTGTCGCGCGCGCTCGGCGTGGGCAGTGCCACGACCCGCGAGACGCGGGGGTTGAGGTACTCGGCGACGCGCTTGATGGTCGATCCCTTGCCCGCGGCATCCCGACCCTCGAAGATCACCACGATGCGGGCGCCGGATGCCTGCACCCACGCCTGCATGTCGACAAGCTGCGCCTGCAGGGCCTTGAGCTCGCGCTTGTACAGCTCCTTGGGCATGCGCTTCTGGGTGCTCATGGGACTCCTTCGCGGTGGATGGCTTGGCTGTCGCAGGTCGTGGCCCCGGGGGCGGCCTAGGTGTGCAGCATCTTGTTGAGCGTCACGCCCGCGCCGGTGCGGGTGATCGCCTCGACCGCGCCCGAGAGCGAGTTTCGGCGAAACAGCAGGCCCGGCACCCCCGAGAGCTCGGTGGCCTTGACCACCCGCGGGGCGCCGTCGGCGCTGCGCGGCTCCTCGGGGAGCACGATCTTGGTGCCGGCGGTGACGTAGAGCCCGGCCTCGACGACGCTGTCGTCGCCGATCGAGATGCCCACGCCCGAGTTCGCCCCGAGCAGCACGCGCGCCCCGATCGTGACGCGGTGCGTGCCGCCACCCGCGAGGGTGCCCATGATGGAGGCGCCGCCGCCGATGTCGGTGCCATCGCCGACGACGACGCCCTGCGAGATGCGACCCTCGACCATGCTGTGGCCGAGCGTGCCGGCGTTGTAGTTCACGAATCCCTCGTGCATGACCGTGGTGCCGGGCGAGAGATAGGCGCCCAGCCGCACCCGCGAGGCGTCGGCGATGCGCACGCCCGGGGGCGTCACGTAGTCGATGAGGCGGGGGAAGCGGTCGACGCTGTGCGCGTGGATGCCCGCGCGGACCAGGTGCGGGCGCAGCCGGGTGAAGTCGTCGGGATGCATCGGCCCGGCGTTCGTCCACACCACCGAGGGAAGGTGGGCGAAGATGCCGTCGAGGTTGATCTCGCCCGGACGCACCAGGCGGTGCGAGAGCAGGTGCAGGCGCAGGTACGCGTCGGGGGTGCTGCTGGGCGCCTCGCCGAGCTCGATCTCGACGATCACGCCCTCGAGGGTGACCGCGCGGCGCGGGTCGGGGCCCGCGAGCTCATCGAGCTCGGCAGGAAGGATCCACGGATCGCGGCCCGCGGGCAGCGCGCCGAGCGCGACGTGCGAGAACCAGGTGTCGAGCTCGACGCCGGCCGCGGTGGTGGTGGCAAGTCCTGAGCCCCAGGCCTGGGTGTGCGCGGTCATGATTCCACGTTAGCGAATCACGACCCGATCCCGATGCGGCGGCGCCCGCTCGCTAGGATCGGCAGCATGTCCCAGCCCCTGGATCTGTCTGCCTCCGCCCTCGACATCACGCGCTGGATCTGCGACGTGCCGAGCGTGTCCGGCGAGGAGGAGGCGCTCGCCGACGCGATCGTCGCGGCGCTGGCGGGGGCACCCCATCTCGAGCTGCACCGCGAGGGCAACACGATCGTGGCGCGCACGAGCCTCGGTCGAACGCAGCGGGTGGTCATCGCCGGACACATCGACACGGTGCCGATCAACGGCAACGTGCCCACGCGCGACGTCGAGATCGACGGCGAGGCCTACCTGTGGGGCCGCGGCACCGTCGACATGAAGGCGGGCACGGCGGTGCAGCTCAAGCTCGCGGCCGAGCTGCGCGAGCCGGCGGTCGACATCACCTGGATCTGGTACGACAACGAGGAGGTCGACGCCGAGCGCAACGGCCTCACGCGGCTCGCGCGCACGCGCCCGGAGCTGTTCGCCGGCGACTTCGCGATCCTCGGCGAGCCCTCGAACGGCACCGTCGAGGGAGGCTGCAACGGCTACCTGCGCGTGATGGTGCGCACGCACGGGGTGCGCTCGCACTCCGCGCGCGCGTGGATCGGCGAGAACGCCATCCACCGGCTCGCGCCCGTGCTGGAGCGGCTCGCGCGCTATACGCCCAGCCAGATCGAGGTCGAGGGGCTCGTGTATCGCGAGGGGCTGAACGCCGTGCGCATCAGCGGCGGCGTCGCCAGCAATGTCATTCCCGACCTCTGCGAGGTCGAGGTCAACTACCGCTTCGCGCCGAGCCGCACGCTCGAGGAGGCGGCCGCCCACGTGCGCGAGGTGTTCGAGGGGTTCGAGGTCGAGGTCATCGATGCGGCGGCGGGCGCACGCCCCGGGCTGGACGCGCCGATCGCCCGGCGCTTCGTCGAGGCCGTGGGCGGCGTGCCGCAGCCGAAGTACGGCTGGACGGATGTCGCGCGGTTCTCGGCGATGGGGATCCCCGCGGTGAACTACGGGCCCGGCGACCCCCACCTCGCCCATCACGACGAGGAGCGCGTGCCCGTGGCGCAGATCGACGACGTCGAACGCGGGCTGCGCTCGTGGCTGATGGGCGCATGAGCCGCGCCCTTGCGGGTCGGCGGGCGCCCGGAATCTCCGGCGTGACCTGGGCTCGGTTCGCTCCGTGGCGCAAGACCAGGGATAATGGACCTATCATTCGCGACGAAAGGGAGCCATAAATGGCAGCCATGAAGCCGAGGACCGGCGACGGACCAATGGAGGCCGTGAAGGAAGGTCGACTCATCATCGTGCGGGTTCCGCTCGAGGGAGGCGGTCGCCTTGTCGTTTCTGTGAACGACGCCGAAGCCAAGGAACTTCACGACGTGCTTGCGGGGGCGCTCAACCCTGCTTAGCCTGTGACTTCAAGCACGAGGGGCTGATTGCCGCGCAAGCGGCAATCAGCCCCTCAGTCGTTCAGAGCCGCCGCAGCGCAGTGCGACGGGGCCGAGGCGCCCGGCCTACGCCGTGACCTTGGTCAGCTGCAGCAGGCCGTCGCCGACGATCGAGAGGGCGGCGATGACGGCGGGCGACTGCTGGGTCTCTTGGATGAGCGAGCGCAGGGCGCGAGTGACGTCGTCGCGCTGCACAGGATCGGCGACGCGGCCGTCGTGCAGGGCGCGGGGGACGAGCACGGTGCCGCCGGCCCGGGCGAGGCGCAGGCCGTGCTCGACGTACTCGATCACGTTCTCGGGATCGGCATCGATGAGCACGAGGTCGTACGAGGCCTCGTTCATGCGCGGCAGCACGCTGGCGGCGCGGCCGGTGATGAAGCGGGTGCGGGCGGCCGGGATGCGGGCGTCGTGGAACGCCTGTCGGGCCAGGGCGAGGTGCTCGGGCTCGCTGTCGATCGTGGTGAGCACCGCGTTCGGGGCGCCGTGCAGCAGCCAGAGGCCCGAGACGCCGGCGCCGGTGCCGATCTCGACGATGCTGCGGGCGCCGGCGGCGGCGGCGAGCACCGCGATCTGCGAGCCGACGGAGGCGGCGATGGGATCGGCGCCGAGTTCGAGGGCGTGCTGGCGCGCACGCGCGATGTGCTCCGGTTCAACGACCGACTCCTGCGCGAACTTCCAAATTGCGGCGTGCTCCGAGACCATGGGATCCTCCGTGCCCAAGGTTAGCGGGCGCGGGCGATTCGGCGTGCAGGCGTGCCGGTGTTCGACCGTCGCGCCGCCGACCCGCTGCGTGGCGCCCGCGCTCAGGAGCGGCGGCTAAGCTTCATGCCATGTCGTTTGGCCTGAGCTTCGAGAAGATCATTCTGATCGCAGTGATCGCCGCACTCATCATCGGGCCCGACAAGCTCCCGCAGTACGCGGCGAGCTTCGCGCAGCTGCTGAACAAGGGGCGCGATCTGCTCAAGGGCGCCCGGGTGCGCATGCGCGACGAGATCGGTCCCGAGTTCGATGACGTCGACTGGCGCAAGCTCGACCCGCGGCAGTACGACCCGCGCCGCATCGTGCGCGAGGCACTGCTCGACGACGATCCCGGCGTGGCCTCCAGGCCGAGCCCGGCCGGCGCGTCCGTCGGCGCCGCGGGCGCGAGCATCGCCGCGGCCGCTGGTCTGGCCGTTCGGGATGCCCCGGCCCCCCGTGTCGCCTTCTCGGCGGCGAACCCGCCGCCGTTCGACTCCGAGGCCACCTAGCCGCTCGGCGCGTGCCGCGGCCGCTCGGCGCGTGCCGCGGCCGCTCAGCGCGTGCTGAGCGGGAGCTTCCTGCCCACCCGCGACGGCCCGCTGGTCAGCAGCGCGTCGGCCAGCGCGGCGATCGCCTGGGCGGCTGGATCGTCGGGCCGGGCGAGCACCACCGGCACGCCGTCGTCGCCGCCCTCGCGCAGGCCCGTGCTCAGGGGCACGGAGCCGAGCAGCGGCACCGGCGCCTCCTCGGTGCCGAGCGCGGCTGCGACCGCGACGCCCCCGCCCTCGCCGAACAGCGAGAGCACCGTGCCGTCGGGCAGGCTGAGCGGGCCCATGTTCTCGACCACGCCGATCACGCGCTGCCCGGTCTGGCGGGCGGCGACGCCGCTGCGCACGGCCACCTCGGCGGCCGCGGCCTGCGGGGTCGTCACGACCAGCACCTCGGCGTGGGGCAGGGTCTGGCCCACCGAGATCGCCATGTCGCCGGTGCCCGGCGGCATGTCGATCAGGAGGATGTCGAGGTCGCCGAAGAACACCTCGTTCAAGAACTGGCTGAGGGTGCGGTGCAGCATCGGGCCGCGCCACACGACGGCGCCCGAGTCGCCCTCGCGCAGGAACATCCCGATCGAGATGACCTTCACGCCGTAGGCGACGGGCGGCAGGATGAGGTCGCCGACGCGGGTGGGCGAGGGCGGGCGGCCGTCGCGCACCAGCCCGATCAGGCCGGGGATCGAGAAGCCGTGCACATCGGCGTCGATCACTCCGACGCGCACGCCGCGCTCGGCGAGCGCGACCGCGAGGTTCGCCGTGAGGGTCGACTTGCCCACGCCGCCCTTGCCGCTGGTCACCGCCAGCACGCGGGTGAGCGAGTCGGGGCCGAAGGGCATGACGCGCGCCGCGCGGCCGCCGCGCAGGCGCTCCGTGAGCGCGCGGCGCTGCTCAGGCGACATCACGCCGACCTCGATCGTCGCGGCGGTGACGCCGGGCACGGCGCGGACCGCGGCATCCACCCCCGCCTCGATCGCGTCGGCGGCGGGGCAGCCGACGATGGTGAGGCGGATGTCGACGTGCGCGTGGCCGTCGGCGTCGACGGCCACGTCGCCGACCATGTCGAGCTCGGTGATCGGCCGGCGGATCTCGGGGTCGATCACGGTGGCGAGGGCGCGGCGGATGTCGTCGGCGTTCGCGAGGGTCATGCGGTGCCTCCTCGGTTCTCGGGCTGGGCCGGGGTGTCGGCGCGCAGCGCGTCGCGCTCGTCGAGGCCCTCGAGCAGGGCGCGCAGCTCCTGGCGGAGCACGTCGCGCGTCGCGACGCCGTCGAGCGCCATGCGCAGGGCCACGATCTCTCGGGCGAGGTACTCGGTGTCGGCCAGGTTGCGCTCGGCGCGCTGACGGTCCTGCTCGATCTGCACCCGGTCGCGGTCATCCTGGCGGTTCTGCGCGAGCAGGATGAGCGGCGCGGCGTATGAGGCCTGCAGCGAGAGCATCAGCGTGAGAGCCGTGAAGCCGTTGGCCGCCGAGTCGAACCGAGCCTCGATCGGGGCGAGGGTGTTCCACAGGATCCACGCGGCGCAGAACGCGCTGAGCGCGAGCAGGAACGCGGGGGTGCCCATCTTGCGGGCGACCCACTCGGTGAACCGGCCGAACCGGTCGCGCGACTGGTGCGGGCCCCGGCCGCCGAGGAGCACGCCCGTGCGCAGGCTCCGCGGCGCGTCGAACGTGGGCTGCCGAGGCGCGCGCGCCATCACGCGTGCCCGCCCGGGGCTCGGCCCATCGCGCGGACAGGGGCGCGGCCGGCGTCGCGCGCCGCGCCCGCATCGACGGGCGGATTCCCGGAGTGGTCGTCGTGCGAGCGCCAGTCTTCGGGCAGCAGGAAGTCGAGCACGTCGTCGACCGTCACGGCGCCGACGAGCCGGTTCGCGGTGTCGACCACCGGCACCGACACGAGGTTGTAGCTCGCGAGCATGCGCGCGACCTCCGCCGCCGTGGCGGTCGCGGGCACGGCATCCACGCTCTCGTCGATGATCGCGCCGAGGCGCTCGTGCGGGGGATACCGCAGCATGCGCTGGAAGTGGACGAGCCCGAGGAGGCGTCCCGTGGGCGTCTCGTAGGGCGGCAGCGTGATGAACACCGCCGCGGCGAGCGCGGGATGCAGCTCGTGGCGGCGGATCATCGCGAGCGCCTCGGCGACGGTCGAGTCGGCAGAGAGCACGATCGGCTCGGTCGTCATCAGGCCGCCCGCCGTGTCGGGGTGGTAGCGCAGGAGCATGCGCACGTCTTCGGCCTCGTGCGGGTCCATGAGGTCGAGCAGCTGCTCGAGGCGGCCCTCGGGGAGCTGGCCGAGCAGGTCGGCCGCGTCGTCGGGCTCCATCGCGTCGAGGATGTCGGCGGCGCGGTCGTCGTCGAGCTGCTCGAGGATGTGCACCTGGTCTTCCTCGGGCATCTCCTCGAGCGCGTCGGCGAGACGGTCGTCGGAGAGCTCGTCGGCGACCTCGAGCATGCGCACCTCGGGGAGGTCGAGCAGCGTGTTGGCGAGGTCGGCGGGCTTGAGCTCGGAGAAGCTCGCGATCAGGTGCTCGGCGGACTGCGCCTGCCCGGGCGCGTGCTGCTCGTAGACCTCGCCCCACGCGGCGAACGTGGTCGGGCCCTTCGAGAATCGGGATGCTCCGGTCTTGGGCCTGCGCAGGAACAGCTGGCTGACGGCCCATTCCCCGAGACGATCGTTCTCGATCGCGACGTCCTCGATCACCGCCGTGCCCGAGCCGTCCACGAAGTGCACGGTGCGACCGAGCAGCTCGGCGAGCACGCGTACCTCCTCGCCGCGCTGCTGAAAGCGGCGCACGTTGATCAGCCCGGTCGTGATGACCTGACCGTTGGTGATGCTCGTCACCCGGCCGATCGAGATGAACACCTGGCGACGGCCGGGGATCTCGAGCACCAGCCCGACCACGCGCGGGGGATGGCTCTTGCGGTACACGACGATCACGTCGCGCACCTTGCCGACGCGGTCACCGGCAGGGTCGAAGACGGTGCACCCCATCAGGCGCGCGACGAAGATCCTCTGCGTGCTCACGGTTCTAGGGTAGTCGCCCAGCCGTCGCCGCCGGCGTGCGGCACCCACGCGCGTCGGGCGGCACACCGAGGTGCGCCCGGGGGAGCGCACAGCCTCCGTGCAGTGCCGCCGTGGAAGAATGTGGCCATGAGCATGATGGGAAGCTCGCGGGTGCGCAGCCCGCTGGCGAACGCGCCGGTCGGCGAGACCGTTGCCAGCTTTTCGGACTACACCCGCGCGCAGAAGACCGTGAGCGCGTTGGTGGCCGGCGAGGTGCCCGCGCGCGACATCGCGATCGTCGGCACGGGGCTGCGCTCGATCGAGCGCGTGACCGGCCGGCTCGGCTGGGGCTCCGCCGCGCGCACCGGCGCGCTCAACGGTGCCCTGCTGGGCATCCTCTTCGCGGCGATCATCGTGCTGAGCATGCCCGACGCGCCCATGCAGCTGTTCGCGGGCGTGCTGTTCGTCGGCATCGCATTCGGCATGCTCATGAGCCTGATCAGCTACTCGTTCGTGCGCCGTCGCCGCGACTACGCGTCGGTCGTGCAGGTGGTCGCCGAGACGTTCGACGTCACGGTCGCGGCGGCGAGCCTGCACAAGGCTCGGCAGGTGCTCCAGCACCAGCACACCGGGGCCGGGGGCGCCGCGAGCGCCGCGGCCTCGAGCTCCGGCGCGGCCGAAACCGAGGCATCCGCCGCGCCCGGTGCCCGCCCGGCGGACGCCACTCGGCCCGCCGCCCCCACGACCCCCGCACCTGCCCGGGAGCCGGGCCGTGTCGCACCGACGCCCACGCCCGAGCCCGGATCCGGCGAGGCCGCCCCGCAGTCGCCGGCCGCGCCTGCCGGGCAGGAGCCGCCGCGCTACGGCGAGCGCCTGCCGCGCGCCGAGGCGGACGCCGGGCGCTAGGGGCTCCGGAGCGATCGGTTTCGAGGTCGCTAGGCGCCCAGGGCCGGGCGCTCGCGGCGCTGCACCCAGGCCTCGACCTCGTCCGCGGTGCGCGGGATCGCGGCCGAGAGGTTGACCGGGCCGTCGTCGGTCATCAGGATGTCGTCTTCGATGCGCACGCCGATGCCGCGGTACTCCTCGGGCACGGTCAGGTCGTCGACCTGGAAGTACAGCCCAGGCTCGATGGTGAAGATCATGCCGGGCTGGATCTCGCCGTCGTAGTACATCTCGCGCCGCGCCTGCGCGCAGTCGTGCACGTCGATGCCGAGGTGGTGGCTGGTGCCGTGCACCATGTAGCGGCGGTGCTGGCCGCCGCTGTCGGCGTCCAGCGCCTCCTGCGCCGTCACGGGCAGCAGGCCCCACTCGGCGGTGCGCGCGGCGATGACCTCCATCGCGGCCTCGTGCACGGCGCGGAACCGCACCCCCGGCTTCGCGACCGCGAACGCCGCGTCGGCGGCCTCCAGCACGGTGTCGTAGATCCGGCGCTGCATCGGGGTGAACGTGCCGCTCACCGGGAGCGTGCGCGTGATGTCGGCCGTGTAGAGGCTGTCGACCTCGACGCCGGCGTCGATGAGGATCAGATCACCCGGGGCGACGACGCCATCGTTGCGGGTCCAGTGCAGGTAGCACGCGTGCGGCCCGGAGGCGGCGATCGTCGAGTAGCCGACCTCGTTGCCGTCGGCGCGGGCGCGCGCGTGGAACACGCCCTCGACGACGCGCTCGCCGCGGCGGTGCGCGATGGCGCTCGGCAGCTCGGCGATGATGTCGTCGAAGCCACGGGCCGTGACATCCACCGCCAGGCGCATCTGGGCGATCTCGTACGCGTCTTTCACGAAGCGCAGCTCTGACACGAACTGGGTGAGCTCGGCATCGGCGCCGACGACCAGGTCTTCGGCATCGGCGCGGAACCCGTCGATGTGGGCGGTGGCCACGCCGAGCTCGGCCGCGACGCCGGCCAGCGCGGGCCGCGGGCCGATCCAGAACTCGCCGATGGAGGCATCGGAGTAGAACTCAGAGGTGTGCCGGTCGGCGCGCTCGCGGAAGTACAGCGTGATCTCGTGCCCCTGCTCGCTCGGCTCGAACACCAGCATGGAGCCCGGCTCTGCGTCGGAGGCCCAGCCCGTCAGGTGCGAGAAGGCGGAATGCGCGCGGAACGGGTAGTCGGTGTCGTTGCTGCGGACCATCGCGTCGCCGGCGGGGACGACCAGGCGCTTGCCCGGGAACGCGGCCGAGACGGCGGCGCGGCGCGCGGCCGCGTAGTCGGCCTGCTCGCGCCGGGGCGGCACGAGCTCGGGGCGCTCGGCCCAGCCCTCGGAGATCGTGCGCATGAAGCCGGCCGGGAACGGGGCCCGGCGGTTCGTGACGGTGACCTGGGTGGCGTCTGACTCGGAGGCGTTCATGCCCTCAAGTCTGCCATCACCGGCCGTCGCCCGCGCCGGATTCGAGCGCGGCCGCGGGTTCGAGCTGCACCACGAGCGGACGATGATCGCTGCCGCTCTGATCGAACGAGCGCAGCACGACCGAGCCGGTCGGCTGCCAGTCGGTCGAGTACATCACGTGGTCGATCGGCGCGCCCAGCAGCGCGGGGAAGCGCGTCGACCAGGTGCCGACGGCGCCGTTGCCGGTGTCGCCGGCGGCGTCCCGGCAGCGGCCGAGCTGGCCGTCGCCGACGCCGAACGAGGCCATGTGATCGACCGTCGCGTTGAAGTCGCCGGCCATGATCACGCTGGCGTCGGCGCACTGGTCGCCCAGCCAGCGCAGGTCGTCGCGCCACGTCTCCATGTAGCTCTCGCGCGGCGCGACAGCATGCACCGCCACGATGATCGGGCCGTCGCCGTCCACGGGCATGGCCACGGCGCTCGGCACGATCGTCGTGTTGCTCGAGCCGTCGGTCGACGACTGGATCACCGAGTAGTCGCCGAGCTCCGGCGAGATCAGGATCGTGGTGGTCCATGCGTCCGGGCCGAGCTTGACCTCGGGCGCCAGGTTCACGTGCAGCACCCACATCGGGCGGCCCATGTCGCGCATCGCGATGGCGATCGCCTCGCCCGCGTGCGCGTTGGTCTCGGGCAGCGAGAGGATGTCGGCGTCCATCGCCACCGCGGCGCTCGCGATGGTACCGGGCGGCGTCGACTCGCCGGCCGTGTTCCAGGTCATCACCCGCAGCGAGGTCTCGGTCTGGGGCGGGAGCGTGCCGGAGCCGATGCCGCGCGAGAACATGATCGCGCCGCCGGCCGCGCCGCCGATGAGCGCGACGGCGGCCATCGCCAGCGCGAACGCGCGAAGCGGGCGCGCGAGCGAGAGCAGGAGGAAGATCAGCGTCGCGACGAGCAGCAGGGCGACCAGGGGGCCGCGCAGCGCGACGATCTGGGCGAACGGGAAGGTGTGCTCGAGGCGGAAGAACTGCGGCCATGTCGTGACCGCCACAGCGATGGCGAAGAGCACCGTGATGAGGGCCCCCAGCAGTCGAAACACGACTTCGACATTAGGCGAGCCGCCTGAGAATCCCTGGAAAGCGGCTCGGATCGCGCCCGCGTTTCGCGCGTTCCGACGTTCCGGCCGGCGGCGCGCGGGCGAGGGGATACAGTCGAAGCACATGGATACGCAACAGGCGGGCGACGGGCCCCAGCACGGGCAGGTCGAGCCACCGCGCGACGTGACGCGCGGCGGCGGATCCGGCGCGCCCGACGGCACCGCGGATCTGCACATGCACTCCTCGCACTCGGACGGCACCGAGGCGCCCGCGGAGGTCGTCGCCGCCGCGCGGCGCGCGGGCATGCGAACGATGTCGCTCACCGACCACGACACGACGAGCGGCTGGGCCGAGGCCGCGCACGCGGCACGCACGCACGGCATGACGTTCGTGCCCGGCATCGAGCTCAGCGCCTCGCACGAGGGGCGAAGCGTGCACGTGCTCGGCTACCTGTTCGACCCCGAGCACGCCGGCCTGCGCCGCGCGACCGAGCGGATCCGCGACTCTCGCGTGGGTCGCGCCGAGACGATGGTGCGCAACATCGGCCGCGACTACGACTTCACCTGGGACGACGTGCTGGCGCAGACGTCCGACGGCGCGACCGTCGGCCGGCCCCACATCGCCGACGCCCTCGTCGCGCGCGGATACGCCGCCGATCGCTCGGCGGCGTTTGAAGAGATCCTGCATCCGCGTCGCGGCTACTTCGTCTCGCACTACGCGCCCGACCCCGCCACCGCGGTCTCGCTCATCGTCGAGGCCGGGGGAGTGGCGGTCATCGCGCACCCCGCCGGTCGGGGGCGGATGCTGCCGCCCGGGCTGCTGCACGAGCTCATCCGCCTCGGGCTCGGCGGCTTCGAGCTCGGCCACCGCGAGAACACCGACGAGGGCGCCCGCGCGCTGCGCCGCCTCGCCGAGGAGCACGACCTCATCGTCACCGGCTCGAGCGACTATCACGGCAGCGGCAAGCCCAACCGCCCCGGCGAGCACACCACCAGCGACGCGATGCTCGCCCGGATCATCGCCGCCGGAACCGGAAGCGCCCCCGTCCTCCCGTAGGAGACCGAGGGCGCATCCGTCGCGCTGAGCGGATCGCGGCTACGCGGTGTGCTTCGCGCCCTGCAGCGCCTGCGCCTTGAGCGCCTCGAACTCGCTGTCGGTGATGGTGCCGGCCTCGTGCAGGGCCTTCGCCTTGGCGATCTCGTCGGACGGGCTCGTGCCGGCGACGCTCTGGATGTACTGCTCCTGCGCGTCCTGCATCGCCTGCGCAGCCTCGGCGCTGCGACGCGACATGCCGCGGCCGCGGGCGATGAGGTACACGAGTGCCGTGAGGAACGGCACGAAGATCAGGAAGATCAGCCAGATCGCCTTGAACCAGCCGTTGAGCTTGTGGTCGCGGAAGATGTCTGACATGCACGCGAACAGCAGGAAGAGGTAGGCGACGAAGACGAACGCCGAGATGAACCACCAGATGATGTCAAAGAACGATCCCCAGAATCCCTGGTATTCGACAGCCATGCGCAGCATGTGAGAGCTCCTTCAATGGAAGAACACCGGGGGGATCCCGATGCAACGGGCACAGAACCGGGCACCGTCTTCCTGATTATGGCGCGAAAAAGGGCCCGACTCGCGCTCACTCGCGCGAATCGGGCCACAAATGCTGATCCGAGGGTCAGGCCTGGGGCGCGCCGGCACCACCGGTGCGCGGCCCGCGACGGCGGCGCCGGCGCGGGCCGGGCTTGCCGTCGTGGTGCTCGGCGCCGCGGCCGTCGTGGGCGCCGCCGCCCTCGGTGCGGGCGGCGGGTGCCTCGGCGGATGCTGCGGCCGCGGCATCCACCGACCCCTCGGCGCCGGTGCCGGCGCTCGCGCCGCTGCGGGTACGGCGGCGCTGACGGGTGCGGCCAGCGCCCTCGCCCTCGGCCTTCGGTGCGCGCTCGCCGCGCGGCTCCGCCGTGGATGCTGCGGCCTTCGGCGCGGTCGCGATGCGTCCCTTGGTTCCGGCCGGGATCTTCAGGTCGGTGTAGAGGTGCGGGCTCGACGAGTACGTCTCGACGGGCTCGGGCTGGCCGAACTCGAGGGCGCGGTTGATCAGCGCCCACTTGTGCAGGTCATCCCAGTCGACGAACGTGACCGCGGTGCCGGTGCGGCCGGCGCGGCCGGTGCGGCCGACGCGGTGCAGGTAGGCCTTCTCGTCCTCGGGGATGGTGTGGTTGATCACGTGCGTGACATCGTCGACGTCGATGCCGCGGGCGGCCACGTCGGTGGCGATCAGCACGTCTTTCTTGCCGGCCTTGAACGCGGCCATGGCGCGCTCGCGCTGGTCCTGGTTCAGGTCGCCGTGCACGGCTGCGGCGTTGAATCCGCGGTCGTTCAGCTCGTCGACCAGGCGCGCGGCGGCGCGCTTGGTGCGGGTGAAGATGACGGTCTTGCCACGGCCCTCGGCCTGGAGGATGCGCGCGACGACCTCGTCCTTGTCGAGCGAGTGCGCGCGGTAGACCAGGTGCTCGATGTTCGCCTGCGTGAGGCCCTCGTCGGGGTCGTTCGCGCGGATGTGGATCGGATTGGTCATGAAGCGGCGGGCCATCGCGACGATGGGGCCCGGCATCGTCGCCGAGAACAGCTGCGTGTGGCGGATCGCGGGCACCCGCTGGAAGATCTTCTCGATGTCGGGGAGGAAGCCGAGATCGAGCATCTTGTCGGCCTCGTCGAGGACGACCTCGGTCGCGTTCGAGAGGTCGAGCAGGCGCTGGCCCGCGAGGTCGATCAGGCGGCCCGGGGTGCCGACGACGATCTGCGCGCCGGCCTTGAGCTGCTCGATCTGGCCCTCGTACGCCTTGCCGCCGTAGATCGCGACCACGCTCGTCGCGCGGCCCTTGGTGAGCAGCTCGAGGTCTTCGAACACCTGCACGCACAGCTCGCGGGTGGGCACCACGATGAGCGCCTTGACGCCGGGCTCGGGGTTCGCGCCGAGGCGCTGCACCACGGGGATGCCGAAGCCGAAGGTCTTGCCGGTGCCGGTCTTGGCCTGGCCGATGATGTCCTGGCCGGGCAGGCCGAGGGGGATGGTCTGCTCCTGGATGGGGAACGCCGACTCGATGCCCTTGGAGGCGAGAGAGTCGACGATGTCCTGGTCAATACCGAGTTCAGCGAACGTCGTCACAGTGAGATTGCCTGTCTGGCGGCGATGGCCGCCGATGTAGGTGAGATCCACGCCACATCGATCCAGTCACAGGCGCGGGACCCCCGATCCAACGCCGGGGGTTCGCTCAAGGATACCGGAACCCGCCTCCGGGGCGTGCGGGGCGCGGGCGATTCCCTCGAACCGCGCGGTCTAGGCTGTGCACCATGGTGAAGTGGTTCTGGCAGCGCCCGCAGGTCGCGCGCGTGCTCTCGCTGCGCTCTCGTGATGCGGCATCCGACACCACCAGGATCGAGTTTGCGCAGCTCGCCCCAAGCATCGAGGTCTTCCTCGGCCAGGCCGCCTATCTGCAGCTCGGCTACTTCGAGACGCTGAGCCAGCTCATCTCGCTCACCCCCGCGCTCGAGCACAAGGAATCGCTCTCGCGCGCCGCCGGTGCCGCCTACATCAAGCACCGCGACCTCGTGGCGGTCATCCGCGAGCGGGGCGACGACCCGACCGCGATGATGCTGCCGTTTCGCGAGCAGCTCGACGCGTTCCGCCGTGCGACGCACGGCCGCCGCGTCGAGGAGACGATGCTCACCGTGCATATCACGGCGGGGATGCTGGACGACTTCTACCGCGCGCTCGCGCACAGCTACGGCGTCACCGGGCAGCGCGTCGCGCGCATCCTGAAGACCGATGACGATCGCGACGCGATCGTCGAGATCCTCGGCGCCAAGATCGCCGCCGACCCGGAGTGGTGCTCGCTGCTGTCGGTGTGGGGGCGTCGCCTCGTCGGCGACACGCTCCTGGTCGCACGCGCGGCGCTGAGCTCTGCCGGCGCGCTTGATCGTGACGACGAGGCGCTGGTCGAACCCGTGTTCACCGACCTGATGACCGGGCATACGCGTCGGATGGACGCGATGGGGCTCTCGGCGTAGCGACCCGAGCCGCGAGGCGCGGGCCGACTGCCGCCGGGCCGCGTGCCGCCGGGTCGCGCCGGCGTGCGCTCAGGCGACGCCGAGGCGGGCGGCCTCGGCCGCGTCGTGAGCCGCGCGCGTTCGAGCGAGCCACAGCGTCGTCGGGTAGGTGATCACGATGGGCGCGACGATCGAGGCGAGCCAGATCCAGGGGTTGTCCTCCGCGAAGCCCATCCACGTCATCGCCGCCCAGACGATCGCCGCGATCGCCGTCGCGATCGCGGGCACGAGCGCGACGCCGCGGCTGTGCCGATTCGGCGAGCCGTAGTGCATGCCGATTCCGGTGGCGACCGCGATCACGAGCGGCAGGAGGATAAGCATCTCAGACGACGAAGCCGATGCGGCGCGACTCTTCGGCGCCGAGCTCGATGTACGCGAGCGACGCGGTCGGGACGATCACGGTGTTGCCCTTCGAGTCGGTGAACGTCATGTGCGTGGTGCCCGCCTCCAGCGCCTTGACGACCGTGGCCTGGACGGCTTCGGCGGTGTCGGGCGTCTCGAAGTTCAGCTCGCGCGGGGTGTTGACAATGCCGATTCGGATCTCCACGGACGGTCCCTTTCGCTCTCGTGCGCCATCTGCGGCGGCACGAGGCCAGCCTACGACACCCCTCCGGTGTGACGCCCGCAGAACGCCCGCCCGCTGCACGCTGGTGGCGAACACCGGTGGCGGGCGTTGATGGCGAGCACCGGTGGTCGCCGCCGCGGCGATGCCGCCGGGCGATGTCGCAGGCAGCGGATAGCGTGAGACACGTGACGATGACCCAGCGTGATGCGCCCGTGCGGCAGCTCGAGATCGCCCTCGACGACTCGCAGCAGGCGGTCGTCGATCTGCCTGTCGCGGCGGGCGGCGTGGTGTTCGGTGCTCCCGGCACGGGCAAGACGACCACGCTCGTGGAGCGCGTCGCGCGGCTGCTCGAGGCGAACGCGCTGACCCCCGACGAGGTGCTGGTGGTCACGCCGTCTCGTGCGACCGCGACCGCGCTGCGCGATCGACTGGCGGTGCGGGTCGCCGCGGCGAGCAACGGCGCGCTGGCTCGCTCGCTCGGCTCGCTGGCGTTCCAGCTCGTGCGGGGGCGCGACGTGCAGCGCGGCGACCAGCCGCCGCAGCTGCTCACGGCCGGCGAGCAGGACGGCATCATCGCCGATCTGCTCGAGGGGCAGCAGCTCGACGTCGCCGAGGGGGCGGCAGATCCCTGGGCGGAGGCGGTGCCGCCCGCGGCGCGGCAGGTGCCGGCATTCCGCGGCGAGCTGCGAGGGTTCATGGCGCAGTGCCGCGAGCTCGGGCTCGGCGGCAAGCGGCTCGGGGCGCTCGGGGTCGCACGCGACGTCCCGGTCTGGCGGGCGGCCGGCCAGTTCATCCAGGAGTACGACCGCGTGCGCGACCAGCTGCGTGCGGGGCACTACGACTCGAGCGAGCTCCTTCGCGAGGCCGCGGCGATCGTGCGCGGGGCCGCCGCCGGCGAGGCGTCGGTGCTCGGTGCGGTCGGTCGGCTGCGCGTGCTGCTCGTGGACGATGCGCAGGAGCTCACGCTCGCGGGAGTGCAGCTGCTCACGGCCCTCGGCCGCCGGGGCGTCGCGGTGCTGGCGTTCGGCGACCCCGACATGAGCGCCGGCGCCTACCGGGGCGCCTCGCCGGAGCACCTCGATCGCCTGGGCCGCGCCGTGGGCGGCGAACGGCTCGTGCTCGACCTCGCGCATCGGGGCGACCGCGAGCTGCGCGGCGTCGTGCGGAGCGTGTCCGAGCGGATCGGCGTCAGCGGCAGCTTCCGACACCGGCTGGCGGCCCCCGCGCGGATCGGCGTGCCCGGCGCGGTGGAGGTGCACACGGTGTCGACGAGCACGCGCGAGGCCGACGTGATCGCCCGGCGCCTGCGCGAGCGGCACCTGCTCGACGGGGTTCCCTGGCGGGAGATGGCCGTGATCGCGCACGACACGCGGCAGGTCGCCGCGCTCGAGCAGGCGCTCGCCGGGCGCGAGGTGCCCACGGGCACACGCGGGGTTGCCCGGCTGCTGCGCGAGGACGACGCGGTCAGCGGCATCCTGCACTACCTTCGGGCCGCGCTCGCCGACGAGCCGCCATCGGCCGAGACGCTCACCGCGCTGCTGCTCGGCCCGCTCGGCGGCATGGACCCGATCACGCTGCGGCGCCTGCGCGCGTCGCTCCGGCGCGAGGAGCTCGCGGCCGGGGGCGAGCGCCCGGCCGCCGAGCTGCTGTGCGCCGCGCTCGCCGAGCCGGCGGGGCTGCTCGGAATCGACACCCCCGAAGCCCGACGGGCGTCGCGGCTCGCGGACGGGCTGCGGGAGGTGCGCCGGCTGGCGGAGGCCGGCGGCACCGTGCACGAGCTGCTCTGGGCGGCCTGGTCGGCGAGCAGGGTCGCCGCGGCCTGGCAGCGACAGGCCAGGGCCGGCGGCGCAAGCGGCGAGGAGGCGGGCGCGCGGCTCGACGCGCTCGTCGCGCTGTTCGCCGCGGCGAAGCTGCACGTCGAGCGCCAGTCGGTCGACCCGCCGGCCGCGTTCATCACGCGAGTGCTCGACTCCGATGTGCCCGACGACACGCTCGCCCCCACGGCGGTCGTCGACCGGGTGACCGTCATGACGCCGGCCACCGCGCTCGGGACCGAGTTCGACACGGTCGTCGTCGCGGGCCTGCAGGACGGCGTGTGGCCGAATCTCAAGGCCCGCGGTGCGCTGTTCGAGACCGACGCGCTCGCCGAGGCGCTGCGTGACGCGGGCGCGGACGATGCCGCCGGCATGACCTCCGGCGATCGCCGAGCGGTGATGCACGACGAGCTGCGCCTCCTCACGCGCGCCATCTCGCGCGCCGGCGCGCGGCTGATCGTCACGGCCGTCGACGGGGAGGACGCCTCGCCGAGCGTCTTCCTCGACCTGTTCACGGGTGGCCCCGGCGGCGTCGAGGCTCGCCGGGACGACGCGGCGGAGCATCCGCTCACCCTGCGCGGCGTGGTGGCCCAGCTGCGCCGCTCGCTGACCGCGGGCACCCGGGAGTGCGCCGCCGCCCGAGACGCGGCCGGGCAGCTCGCGCGGCTGGCCGCCGAGGGGGTCGCCGGCGCCGAGCCGCGCAGCTGGTACGGCGTGCTCGCGCCCACCGACACGGCGCCCCTTCGCGATCTGCACACCGAGCACGTGACGGTCTCGCCGTCGCGCCTCGACGCCTTCCGCACCTGCGAGGTCGACTGGGCGGTGCGCGAGCTGGGCGGCGAGAAGCGCAATGCGTCGACCGGCGTCGGCACGCTGATCCACTCGGCGATGGAGCTGATGACGGTGGGCAGGGCTGACGCGCCCGAAGCCCCGGGCGCCGATGCGCCGTGGGACGCGCAGACCCTCTGGGCAGCCGTCGCCGAGCGGTGGGACGAGCTCGACTTCGAGGCGGATTGGCTCTCGCGAAGCACGAAGGCGAACGCGCAGCGCATGGTGCAGCGCCTGCACGGCTACCTGCGGGGCTTCGCCGCCGCCGGCGGGACGCTCATCGGCGGGGAGCAGCGCTTCGAGTTCAGGATCCCGCTCGTGTCGCACGAGGGGGCGGCGGCCGGCGCCCACCGGGCGGACGATGACGCCGCGTCGCGGGCCGGCTACGCCTATGTGCGGGGGGTGATCGATCGTGTCGAGCGGCTTGCCGACGGCACGGTCGTCATCGTCGACCTCAAGACGGGCAAGAGCGAGAGCCGCAACGACGCGGGCGTCGCCGAGAATCTGCAGCTCGCGGCGTATCAGCTCGCCTATCTGAGCGAGGCCATCGACGGCACGGAGCAGACACAGCTTGGAGGCGCACAGTTGCTGCTGGTTCATCAGGCCAACCCGGCGACCATGTCGGTGGTCACGCCCGCACAGCCGGCGCTCGACGAGCAGCGGGCCGCGGAGTTCACCGCGCTGTTCGGCGAGCTCGCGCGGGGGATGGCGCGCAGCGAGTTCATCGCGCGCGTGGAGGAGCACTGCACCGACCCGCACACCTTCGGCGTGTGCATGATCCACACCGTGAAGGCGGTGAGCGCGCGATGAGCGAGGTGCAAGAGGCCCGCCGCGACGCGGCACCCCAGTCTCCGCGCGCGTGGCCTGCGGCCGAGCTGGCGGCATTCGTCGGTCTGCCGAGCCCGAGCCCGGAGCAGGTGCAGATCATCGAGGCGGGGCTTGATCCCGTGCTCGTCGTCGCCGGCGCGGGCAGCGGCAAGACCGAGACCATGGCGAACCGGGTCGTGTGGCTCCTTGCGAACGAGGTGGTCGAGCCGCAGCAGGTGCTCGGGCTGACCTTCACGCGCAAGGCGGCCGGTGAGCTCTCGCGTCGCATCATGCAGCGCATCACAGACTTCCGCTCGGCGAGCGCCGGCCACAGCCTGGATCTGCTGGATCGCCCGACGGTCTCGACCTACAACTCGTTCGCCGATCAGATCGCGCGCGAGAACGCGGTGCTGCTGGGCCGCGACCCCGACTCGGTGGTGCTCTCGGAGGCGGCGGCCTGGCAGATCGCACGCCGCGTCGTGCTGGGCTCGAAAGACGAGCGGCTCGCCGAGCTCGACCGCAGCCCGACCACGATCATCGCGGCAGTGCTGCGCATCGCCCGGGCCGCGGCAGACAACCTCGCCGATCTCGATGACGTGGCCCGGCTCGCGGAGGAGTTCCAGCGCATCCGCGAGCTGCCCAGCGAGCGCGGGCGGGCGACCCTCGCCCCCGTGCTCAAGGCCGCCGGCACGGTCGCGCCGCTGCACGTGCTGACCGATCTCGCGCGCCGATACGACGACGAGAAGCGCCGACGCGGCGTGATCGACTTCGCCGATCAGGTCGCCGACGCCGTCCGCGTTGTCGAGCGGTTCCCGCGCGTGCGCGCCGCGACCCGCGAGCGCTTCCGGGCCGTGCTGCTCGACGAGTACCAAGACACGTCCGTCGTGCAGACGCGGCTGCTCAGCACGTTGTTCGGAGGCACCGGTGTGATGGCGGTGGGCGACCCCCACCAGGCGATCTACGGCTGGCGGGGCGCGAGCGCCTCCAACCTGGAGGGCTTCCACCGCGACTTCGCGTCCGGCTGCGGGGGAGCCGACGGCGTCGATGCTGATGATGCCGGCGCCGATGTCGATGCCGGCGCCGTGCCGCGGCAGGCCCTGACGCTTTCGCTGAGCACCAGCTGGCGCAACGATGAGCGCGTCCTCGAAGTTGCGAACACGATCCTCGCCCCGCTGAACGCCGCGACGAGCGTGCCGCTGCCGGAGCTGCGCCCGCGCCCCGGCGCGGGCCGCGGCAGCGTGGAGGTCGAGTTTCTGGGCGACGCCGAGCAGGAGGCCGCGCACGTGGCCGAGTGGATGCGCCGGCGGCTGGGGCTCGCGGGCGACGCGGCCGCATCCGCGGGCGGCGAGTCGGCGAGGACCGCCGCGATCCTGTTCCGCACCAAGCGGACGATGGCCCGGTTCGCTGAGGCGCTCCGCGTCGCGGGTGTGCCGCACCGGGTGCTCGGCCTCGGCGGCCTGCTCACGCTGCCCGAGATCGTCGACGTGGTGTGCGCCTTGCGCGTGATGCACGACCCCGACGCCGGCTCGGCCCTGATCCGGCTGCTCGTCGGCCCGCGCTGGCGCATCGGCCTGCGCGACGTGCGTGCGCTTCGCGACATCGCGCGACGCCTCGCCGCGACCGGGCCCACCCTGCAGATGCCGGACGAGCAGCTGCAGGCCAGGCTCCGGGCCTCCACCGGCGGCGACGAGGCGTTCAGCCTGATCGACGCCCTTGACTTCGTGGCAGGCAAGCCGGCCGATCACGGGTGGCTCGCCGAGCTGAGCCCCGAGGCCCGCGTGCGGCTGGCCGAGGCAGGCGACACGTTCGCGCGCCTGCGACGGGCCGCAGCCTTGCCGATCGCTGAGCTGATCGGGCAGATCGAACGCGAGCTGCTGCTCGACATCGAGCTCGGCGCGAACGCGGCCGGCGGGGTGCGAGCCGGTGCCGCCACCGCGCAGCTGCGCGCCTTCGTCGACGAGATCTCGGCCTTCCTCGCGGCGGACGAGGACGGCACGCTCTCGAGCGTGCTCGCCTGGCTCGATCACGTCGCAGCGAGCGACGAGCTGCAGCGCGAGCGCTCGGAGGAACCCGACGAGGGCACGGTGCAGCTGCTGACGATTCACGCGGCCAAGGGCCTCGAGTGGGACGCCGTGGCGGTCGTGCGCCTGGTCGAGGATGAATTTCCGAGCAAGCCGAGCGGGAGCGGCTGGGTCTCGTTCGGCGAGCTGCCCTACGAGCAGCGTGGCGACAGCGCCGTGCTCCCGGTGCTGCCGTGGCGGACGGCGCAGACGCAGCAGGCCATGCGAGACGCGCTCGTCGCGTTCGAGGAGGCGAACAAGGAGCGCGCTTACGCGGAGGAGCGCAGGCTCGCCTACGTCGCGGTGACGCGCCCCAAGACCGCGCTCCTGCTCAGTGGCTCGAGCTGGGGCGGGCAGAAGCGGCCGCGGGTGCCCAGCCGCTACCTGGAGGCGCTGCGTGGTGCGGTGCCCGAGATGGTGCTTCCTGCGCCCGACGTCGAGCCCGAGCGCCCCGAGGCGACCGCGCCACGCACCATGACGTGGCCGGGCAATCCGCTGGAGGGGCGGGAGGACGCCGTGCTCGGCGCGGCGGCACTCGTCGGTGCGCGGATCGATGCGGCGGCGCAGCCCGGGGCGGTGGCGACACCGCTGCGAGCCGACATCGCTCTGCTGCTGGCCGAGCGCGATGCTCGGAAGGGGGCCGTCGCCGCACCGCCGGCGCGGGTGCCCGCATCGCGCTTCAAAGACTTCGTCACCGATCCGGCCGCGGTGATGGCCGAGATCGCGCGGCCCATGCCCGAGCGACCGTACCGCCAGACCCGGCTGGGCACGCTCTTCCACGCGTGGGTCGAGCGGCGTTCGGGCCTGGTCGGCTCGGCCGCGTCGCTCGATGCGACCCTGTGGGACAGCGACGAGGAGCAGGCGACGCGCGACGGGGGCGCGTTGGCGCACGCCGATGCCGACGACCTCGGTCGGCTGCGTGCGACCTTCGGGGCGTCGGAGTGGGCGCCCCTGCAGCCGCTCGAGGTCGAGACCGAGATCAACTTCGTGCTCGGCGCAGACATCGGCGATTCGACCGGGCACATCGTGATCTGCAAGATCGATGCCGCCTACCGACGCGAGGATCGCGGCGGTCGCATCGAGATCGTCGACTGGAAGACCGGCGTCGCCCCGACCTCGCAGCGCGAGATCGATGATCGGATGCTGCAGCTCGCCCTGTATCGGCTCGCCTACCACAAGGCGCGCGGGGTGCCGTTGGAGCAGATCGACGTCGTGCTCTATTACGTGGCCGACGATCGGATTCTGCGCAGCACGGACGTCGTCTCCGAGGCCGAGCTGGTGACGCAGTGGCGGCGCGCGATGGCGGCGGCCAGCGAGTTCTGACGCGCTACTCGGGCGTGCGCGCCCAGCGCCGGAATGCCGCCCGCGTCGCGCGCTTGGCGTCGTCGATCGCCGCCTGGTCTTCCGCTTCGCCGTCGGCACCCGGGCGCGCAGCCGCGCCGGTGGCCGGGGCGGCACGGTGCGCGGCGGCCGCGTGCACGGCGGCGATGTCGATCGGCGCAGTCGAGACCTCGTCCAGGTGCGCGGCACCAGGAATGGCCGCCGGAGCCGCGTCGGCGACGTGAGGCGAGTCATCGCCCTGAGCCGGATCGGCGGCCGGAAGCGCAGCGGCATCGATCGCCACCGCCGTTTCCGCGCCCGAAGCGGCGTCGGGGTCGGCACCGCCGCCGGAATCGGCATCCGCCCCCGCACCCGCATCCGCGTCGCCGCCCGCGGTCGGGTCGGGCTCGCCGCCGGCCATGCCCGCCTCTGCGCGCCGCAGCTCGTTCGCCTCGAACAGCGAGAGCATGTCGGGGTGGTAGGCGTCGGTCTGGAACGACGTCTCGGCGTCGCTCGCGACCGGGATCGGCACGTTGCTGAGCAGGTCTTCCACGGCCGCGACGTCGAGGTCTTCGCGCGCCGCGGTGAGCGGGGCCTGCTGATGCTCGAGGACCGCCGCGACCAGCCCATCGAGCAGTGCGACGGCGTCGTCGACGATGTCGGCGCGGTGCAGCTCGTGCCCGTGCACGAGCCACTTCGCGAACTCGAGCTCGGCGAGCAGGCGTGCCCGCGCGTGCAGGTTCGCGTCTGGGGTGCGATAGGCGCCCGCGGCATATCCCGCGTAGATGTCGGTGGATGCCTCGGGGGCCGACGCGATCCAGTGCAGATCGAGTGCGGGGTCGCCGACCGCGAGGCCGTGCCAGCCGAGCACGCCCGACACGCCGGGGCCGCTCTCGTGGTCCTCGATCAGAAACGACGACGCGTCGACGTGTCCGAGCACCACGACCGGCTTGAACGCCCACAGCGCGTCGTCGTCGACGGCGGCGCGCCACCGGCTCGCGAGCGCGGCCGGCAGGCGCCGCGTCGCGATGGCGCGATCGAGCAGGGTCGTGACGTCGGCGCGCGACTGCGCGCTGGTGCGGACCGTCAGCCCGCCGTCGCGCACCACCGAGGTCGGCAGGGCGTGGACGGCGGCGATGGCACGGCCGATCGATGGGGCGATGCCGTCGCCGGCAGGGATGTGCTGCGCGTCCACCTGGTAGCCGGGCAGAAAATCGACGACGAGCGCCCGGGCATCGCCGAGCCCCGCCTGGCCGAGCACGCTCGGGGCGCGGAAGCCGAGCCGCGAGCGCGCGCCCGCGGTCAGCGCGCGCAGCGCCATGGTCTCGGCGGCCAGCTCGCGCTCGGCCTCGGCGTCGCCTCCGACCGGCGCGGCGCGGACGACGACCTTGGTGCCATCCTGCAGCAGCACGACGGCCGAGTCGTAGCGGCCGTTCGCACCGTGCGACAGGCGTCCCGCGCCGATGACCATCGCGCCGGGCAGTGCCTTCGTCACCGACGCGGCTAGAGTGAACGGTGAGCGAGTCATGCCCTCTAGGGTAGGTCGGCGGCACAGCTGTCCTTCGTCGCCACGCCCGCGAGAGAGGTTGTCGATGACCACACAGCAGCGCCCCGACCAGACCACTTCCCGTGCGCCGCTGTCGCGCGTCGTGGGTGACCGCGCGGCCGAGCTTCGGGAAGAGCCCGAGCTCATCTCGCGGCTGGTCGCCGATCCGGCCACACGCGTGCTCGTGGTCAACAACGCGAGCATCCCGCTCGCCGCCGCGGCCACGCCCGCGCTGCACCTGGCGACCGTGGCCGAGACCGGGCTCGACGAGGCGGCGTTCACGGGCTACCTGGGCCGGGATGCCTCGGGCACCCACGTGCTGCTCGCGGCGGTCCGCGACCAAGCCGAGTTCGCCGGCCCCGGCGGATGGGGCGAGATGCGGCTCGTCGGCGGCGAGCTCTCGCCCGAGCACGCCGATCTCGGCGTCACCGGCGTCGCGCTCGCGCGCTGGCATCGGCTCGGCGGATTCTGCCCGGCGTGCGGCGCGGTGGCCGAGCTGCGGCAGGCGGGGTGGTCGCGCGAGTGCACCGGCTGTGGGCGCCAGCACTTCCCCCGCACCGATCCCGCCGTGATCGTCGCCATCACGGACGATCAGGACCGCATCCTGCTCGGGAACAACGCGCTGTGGCCGAAGAGCACGTACTCGCTG